>Ga0214544_1006311_pt1 | contig 21986 bp, 8 predicted proteins | sample CNSS3metaG_FD_160074 | JGI IMG/M metagenome (GOLD analysis project Ga0214544, IMG submission 160074) | Root nodule microbial communities from cowpea collected in UCLA plant growth center, Los Angeles, California, USA - CNSS3 | ecosystem: Host-associated > Plants > Roots > Nodule | place: USA...
GTACCTATAAATAGGACTCGTCCTATCAGTAATGAGACACACATAAAAACAGAAGTTGCTCCCTACTCTCTCATTCTCTATTCTTCCTCTCCTTTGTCTCTCTTATTACCTTTATTTTATAACAGTTCCAAATATCTAAACTATCTATTTTTTCAGTGACCCCGTACTACTTATAATTTTCATAATTTATATCTAGTTTGCAAAGAATTTTTACTGTGACTTATTGGTTGACTAATTAGTCTTTAAATTTGTTAAGAAGATGAGCAACGGTATTTAAAAAAGGAAAATTCAAGTTAATATAAAAGCAGTTATTATTTTCTTTTTATGCAACAGTTCAAAAGTTAATATAGCAAGGTTAATTCACAAATTGCTATACAATACCTGGATAATTTAGGTTTTTTTCTTTTTCGAACATGTGAAAATGTGGGAAGAAGGTATGAAGGTTCTAAAAAAAGTTTTCTCAAATATTATGTATATGCTAAACTGAATGATTGAATGATACAATACAAACCAAATATTCATAAATAGAAGGTGTTAAGTGCAACAGTGATGCAAACTAACTTGAGCCATGAAGCCCACAATGGCTATACATGGATGCTTGTAGGCTTCTACTTCCTGCACCTCCTAATTTTTTAAATGAATAATATAAGTTAAATGTCTACCTATGCACTACTACACTAGAAATGACTTTCGAAACCGTCATTCTGAAGTAAAATAAAAAATAATATATCATTTGAAAATGACTTTTAAACACCTGCTTTAGATTTTTATATTTTGTACTCCAAATTGGGTGTTCTGAAATATAAAAAAACTTTTGGAATAAATAGTGCTTTAGAAAGTATTTTCAGATCCAGAAATATCTTCAGAAACATTCATTTTAATTTTGTTTTCTTACATTCCTCATAAAATTTTTGAAAGTCATTTTTTGGATTTAAAAATATCTTCCGAACATCCAATCCGAAAAATATTTAAGGTAAGAAGGTGTAGGGATTTTTATTATATTTTTAATGAGGGATTGTTTGGAAAGTATCACTTTTATGGGGGTGCAATTAGAAAAACAGAGAGGTGCAGGAAGTAAGAAGCAGACATACTTGTATGTGAAGCCCATTTAGGTATTGGTGATGTATATAGATGTGATATTTGTATTCGTGTTCCGGTAATTTTTTTTTCCTGCACCTCGATAAAAATATTCTACTGTATAGTTTGATTGGGAATGTTTTAAATTGAGGGGTTTGTAAAATTTTTGAATTATGGATAGAGAAACCAAAAGAAAGATTTAATGTTTCAGACACATAATAATGATTATGGTCCATATAATTTTAAACATTTCAGAAAGTTTATGAAAAGTAAGAATTAATTCTTAAATACTACAAAGACAGACTGAAAAAAACACATACTAATCAAATAATATGAATAATGAAGAGGAGAAAGATAAACTTTGTGGAGTTTTCAAATGAAGAGACATAACAACAACTTATCAAAAAATTTCATGTCCTCCAAAGTTAATCTCAAACTTGTGTGAGCTACTATACTTCACAATATTTCATTTCAGTAGAATCCAAAATTGTGTTTAGCTTAACAACCTAAATCGTGTCATATAGTTTATATATTACATACCAAAAAGAAGGAAAACAAATTATTAGTTGATTAATCAAATAAATTTTTAGATGTTTGTTATTTATTATGTCAAAGTTTATTAATGAATAACAATAATAAATTACAGGGTTAAATATATTTTTTATTTATCAACTTTCATTAGAAATTGGAATTAGTATCTATTTGAAATTTTGATTCAATTTAGTCCTCTAGTTTTATAAATGTGTGAATTTAGTCATTTTAACCAAATTTTGTTAACTTTATTTTACGTTTCAAATGCATCTCATGATAACATTTGAGTTGTTTATACCGTTTGATACATTTTTGCTTTAATGTTAGATGTGTAACACGTTTGAAACGTGATATGAACTTGATAAAAATTGGTTAAAATAATTAAATTCACACATTTATAAAGATAGAAAACTAAATTGGTTTAAAATTTCAAAAATAAATTAATTACAATTTATATTTTAAAAGTTAAGGACCACAAATATATTTTAATCTTAAATTATATATAATCTTACAAATCTTTTGAATCATCACAATAGAGCCTTAATAGCCAGCAAACCCAACAATATTCTCAAAACTAAAAAAATGGCACATCCACACTCAACAACACCTCAAAACATCTAGAGACAAAACTAAAACATGTGAGTCTAAGGAAATATCAAGAAATCTACTAAAGAAGGATTTTTGTGGTTAAACTAGTTTATGAATTATCAAACTCATTTAGAAAGGAGTTGCAGATCCCTTTACCCATCATTTGATGTCCTTTTGAGTTAAGCAGCTTCTCCGCCCTCCATTGGAGTTTGTTTTACTTTTTTAATTCACTCATAAAAAGTTGTATGAACTCTTATTTCATTCTACAAAGAAAAATAATGATATTTTGATAGTTAAATTTTGAAAATTTTTCAATAATTTAAGATGATATCTTTTAAATGATTTTCGAATACAAATAAATAAAAAAATGAAAAAAATCACTTAAAATATGGTAAAAATTATCGAGTAATTATTAAAAAATTATTTTTCTTCCGTAAAGAAAAGTGTTTTTCCTATGCTCTTTACGCACTTTAAATTTAATAAAAATTAACATTTTATGAAATGTTTGGTGTCCTTCGTTTTAGAGAATTTCTAAGTCATGAATAAGCATGATAATATTTCTATAGTGTATTCTTCATATTCTTACCTTTTTTATTTTATATTTTATTTCATACTTCGTTTCCTTGCCTATTTTATTTTTCATTTCACACTGTTTATTTGAAAACTTCATTTTTTATTTCACACTTTATTTACTTGATGATGATTGCAAGTTTAATAAAGTATCTAGACAAATGTTATTAAGTTTAAATCCTTTTATTGAATTAATACGTCTGTTTTTTTTTTCAAATTTAAAAACAATTACATCACAATAAAATATGTCTAATAAGAAGAAAAAGATGATACGACAACTTCAAATTAAGATATTTTGTTTTATAAATTATTTCCAATCCTTACAAAAATAATATAAACAGTTTTAAATATAAGTTTTGCTTAACATTTTGTAACTTTTAGTTATTATTTCATCTATAAGTATAAGTAAAATATGAATAATAAATATGGTACAATTATATAATTATATAAGCAGTTAACAATAAAAGAAATGAGAATTAAATACAAGAAATTATATATAGTAATAATCTAAATAGGCTCCAATCTTGTAGTACCAACTTGAGTGTTTTTACCGAAAAAAAAACAGAAAAGAAATGGCAAGTGGTGTGATATTATTATTGTTATGGAAATTTCCAATATTTGATTAGATTTTGAGTGGCCTAACAGAAGAATCAAAGTGTGACAGTAATTTAAGTTTGAATGCATTTATTGCGTCCTATCTGTCATCCAATATTAACCAACTAACTCTTTCAGCTGGACCCTCTCAATTAGTTATCGATCACAATCAACAATCTCATGTTCTCTATTTTTTCCTATTACCAAAACTTTTAGGAAATTTTTAATTAAAGCTACTAAAATTATAATAATCAATTTCAATATTTACGAAAAAAAAACTCAAACAAATGAATGAAATTTAAAAATAAAAAATCCCATGGCATAAATTTCTCAGCTATAGGGTGGACTATCTTAATTTATGGCTCACCGGTTGTCCATCACAATGACCTGTGATAGAAGGTAGATTTTTTTGAGGAATTCTTTTAACATAATTGTGTGTTGTTCCAAATTTCCACTGTTTTATCAAGAAAAACGAATTTGCAGATACATCCCAAATCTCAATCTCGTACTAGGACTCAAATGTAATTTACAGAAATAATGTTAGCTTGCATGAAATAAATGAATCTTAGTTGTTGATTATTTTGTTAACATATCTAATGGTAAATTTTAATGTCTCACGATTTCAGTGCTTCACAGGATCATGACCTTTTTCACTTAATAGAATTTCCACGAAAAGAAAAAGAAGAAAGAGGGTTTTTTTTTACCGTTAACGCGTTGAAATGTGAAGCTTCTTCTCCTTAAAGCTATACTGTTCTCCGCCAGCCAAATTCCACCGAATCCGTGGACTATAGTCCAAAGAATATAAAATTTCATGGCTCACAAATATCTTCCTGTTTCTCATTATTCAAAAGCAATAGAAAATAAATAAAAGTTAAGTTTTTCACCCTTCTCTTTTATTTTGGAGGATATAAAGAAATAAATAAAGTTGAATTTTATGAAGAATAGTTTCCTCTATCTTCCACGGTCCAATTTTGATTCAGCCATTCATTTTCCTGCGAGTCTCCTTTGTTTTTCTTTCTCGGTTCCTCTCTTCTTCTTTTTCCCAAACCAACACCCAGAAAGAGGGAGGGAGAAGAAGAAGAAGAAAAAGAAGAAGAATGGAGGGTGAGGGTGCGGCAGTGTGGCAAGGTGCGGTTTTGGGTGGAATACTTTTCTGGATTGTTTCTGCTTCCTACCTCGACGTTACTCGCAAGCTTAGATCTTTGTTTCAACCTTGGGTTTCTCATCATGTTGAAACTCAAACCTCTGTTGTCCTTAAGATCCAGGTAACTCTCAAATTCCACCCCAATTTTGCCTTCGATTTAAACATAGTTTTCTATTCTCCCAAAGCTGTGAGCTTTTTTAACTTTTTGGTGTACGAGTTGAATTTTTCTTTCTGGGGTGCAGAGTTACGGGTCTGGGTTCCTGGATGCACTTTTCTCAGGGTTGTCTTGCGTTGTTTCTGTGCCCTTCTACACTGGTTTTCTCCCTCTGCTGTTCTGGGTACGAACTACATGTTATGTTGGTGATGTCAGACACCTGAGATTATGGCTTTGAAGAATTATATTTTGTTTGTGTAGAGTGGACATGGCAAACTGGCGAGGCAGATGACGTTGTTGATGGCGTTTTGTGATTATCTTGGTAACTGCATAAAGGTATGTGTTGTTTGTTTGCTTGTATTTAATGATTTAATTCAACATTGGATTCGGCCATTTGTTATATTATTAAATGCTTCTGATATTATTTGTGACTCAACAGGATGTGGTTTCAGCCCCAAGACCTGCTTCTCCACCTGTCAAGAGAGTAACTGCCACAAAAGATGAAGAAGAGAATGCGTTAGAATATGGATTGCCTTCTTCTCACACCCTCAACACAGTTTGCTTATCTGGGTATTTATTATTCTTTGTTTTTATTTGCTTTTATTTCTGTCATATTCTGAGCATGTCCTTAGATGGGTGAGTGAGTGTTTATGCATTTGGATTCTGTCCTGAGTTCTGTTACTCTGTTCTGCCTTCCAAACTACCGTGATGGACACTGATTTTGAGATTTCAAAATATATTAAAAATATTTTTAAAGTACTTTTAATGTTCGGTAAAGAACAACACAAAAAAAACTCAGTAAAGAATCTGAACTCAAGTGATTATGTCATGTTATAAAGGTTCCTAGTATTTGGCAAAATGGCTGTTGAGATGTTACAAACGTTATCTGGCCTGGGAACTGATCAAATGCTCAGGTAGCATGCCTTATAAGTCAAGTTAGGTGGTTAAACTTACTTTTCATCCTTTGTATTTTCTGGTTCAAGGAAGGAAAGTAAAAATTAAATGAAAAAGTAAAGAGGTGGAAATGTGTTTGCAATGCTAGATTATCTGTTGAGAGAGATGAAACCTTTGCTTTCAACTCTCGTGGTTGTCATTAATGGATTACTTTCCTTGGAACGGATGTTTGTCAGCTACCTTCTGCACTATGTCCTGACTCATACTCAAATTCAAGGTGCCTATGTTACTTATCTTGGAATTTCTCTTGCCTTCATGCTGGTGCTTCTCATTGGTTTGGGTAGGTCTTGTAATCATTAGCAGCTTCCTCTTGTTGGTCTATTTCACTGCAAATCAATGATTTTTTTTTTTCCGGTATTTTTGCAGGAAGAATTTATCTTGGCATGCATAGTGTGGTTGATGTTCTTGCTGGCCTTCTTTTTGGATTGCTGATCCTTGCATTCTGGCTTACGGTTCATGAACACATAGACAATTTTGTGATCTCAGGACAAAATGGTATTCTGTCTTCTAATCAATAAATTCATAAGATGATAACTTCACACTTTGTTATAATCACAGCACTTGCTGGTGTTCAGATTGTAGAAACTAGATTATTTTTTTACATTAAAAACCTATATTCTCAAGGTATTAAAGATTCCCCCTTGATTTCTTAAGCATTTTTTTTTTTTTGCTTATAAATTGATTGAAACTATGTAATTTTTTATGTACAACTAACTTTCTCCAACTTTTATCTCGATTTAATCTGTTTTTGCTGCAGTTACATCCTTTTGGGCTGTCTTGAGCTTCCTCTTGCTTTTTGCTTATCCTACACCTGAACTTCCAACTCCAAGCTTCGAGTTTCACACTGCATTCAATGGTGTTGCACTGGGAATTGTAAGCTCTTACTCACCCTTAGACATCATCTTAATTTGTTTCATTTTTCTTCTTATATTGTAAATGAATCTACACAAGATCAAGTAACATCTTCATAGTATAAGGATAAACAGTTAAACAAAATTAGTGAAAACAAGATTTTGGAATATAACACTCATTTAAAGTCATAGACCTTAAGATACAATTCTCTAGACAACTTTCAACATTAACAGCAACACCAGATCAGAATTTAAAATCTAAGTGCGACTATGTTTTATTGGGTTTTGGATGGTGACTTCACTGAAATGATTTAAACCAGCCACCTTAAATCTAACATTGTTCCTCTAATGGCATGTAGTAGTAATGTTTAGGTGAAAATGCTTCATATAAATTTATGCAGAGTAGCTATATAGAATAGAGTGTTGGACGTTTGATTTGGTCAAATGCCAAGTTGATCAGGTTCTTGACAGTGATCAAATTGGACACAAGACTTGACAATTTTATTGAAGGAAAAAGATGAACCCTTAAACCGTGCCTGAGTAAGCCGTTTGTTAGGAATTGTAGCAGTTTTTAGAAAGTGAAGTAAGGGGGGCAAAATGGGGGAACTAATGAGTTATGGTTAGTTAGTTTGGTAAGAAAGTTATCTCTGTAGAGCTTAGGCCGTAGGGGTATTTGGGGAAGTTAGAATAAAGTTCTTTCTCAGGATTTGTTATGATAGTTCTCCAATGTCAACTCAACATGCCAAGGGCCAGAGAAGAGTTGTGCTATGTTTTTGGGTTAATTGAATTACTATTCCCTTTAAATTTATACATTCTTCTGGTTTGAATATAATAACAAAACTTAATTCATAATGATTAAAAAAGCTAGTCAGTAACATTTAATTGTACTAATTTCATTTAGAAAAGAAGTATTTTCCTTAATTTGTTCTTCTTTGATGAACTTGTACTTGATTTCTATTCTAGAATAAAAGAGAAGGAATAAAACCCTAAATAAGCGAAGGTCATTTGGAGATTGACTCGTCAAATAAGATAAAAGTAGTTTATGTTTGTTCAATAAAATTAAAATAAATCGGAAATATTTATCCAAAGTGATAAAAGATGACAAATTTTATAGTTAATTATAAAAATACCGAGATTTAATATTTTTTATAATTTATTACATATATTATTCATTTTCGCATAATTTGATTATTAACTTTGATAATTATAATCTTATATTTTAGAAAATTGTAGAAGGAAGAAAATAGATAATAAAAGCTGTGATAAATGAAGATATATAATAAAATAAAGTTGCAATTATATTTGATCATAGCGGTGTTTCGTACTTTATACTTATGAAATGGTGGTGTTGTTCAGGTGGCTGGAGTACAGCAAACATACCATCAATTTCACCATGGCGACGTTCCTCGTTTGTTTTCTTCTGAAATGAGTGTGGCTGTATTTGCGGGAAGGATGCTGGTGGGTATACCTACAATTTTAACTGTGAAATTCTGCAGTAAGGCTCTTGCAAAATGGATCATTCCTATGGTAGCAAATACTTTAGGCATTCCAATAAAATCAACCAGCTATATACCCACATTGAATGGATCCGCTGCGCTCAAAAAGACTGATAAACTCAGACAAGGTTACTTCCAAAAGCTCCTTTCGCGGCATAAGGCATTCGATGTTGATACCGGAATTAGATTTCTTCAGTACGCAGGTCTTGCCTGGTCTGTAGTTGACTTAGTGCCGTCGCTTTTTTCATACATGAGTTTGTGATCACACGCTTACAAATTTTGGAAAAATTCTGTATAGCCAGCCAGATATCATGTCATCGAGGAACATAACACTAGTCTCTCCACACGGTTTAATTTTAACGTGAGAATCCGTTCCGGATGTTTACAATTTTTGCGCAAAAGTGTAAAGATTTCTTCATACATTATTAATTTCCTTTCAGATTGCAATTTTTTTTCAATTAATTCCATGCCAATAGCACGGAAATAAAAAGGCTTAATTTATGTCCGGAAAAATACCTTTGAAGTTGTAGCTTTGCACCCTATCCACCAATAAAACTATAGCAAATAGACCAAATAGACGTAGCAAATTCAATTTTATTTTACTTTTACCATAGCCCCACGGTGTTATATTTTACTAAAGCACTTTAATTTTTAATTAATATTAAACGACAAACATCGTACGACGTGCATAGAAAACAAGTCTATCTTGGTGAGCGGAGCTAACCTCAATAAGAACCCAATAATCGTATGTTAACAGCAAAATATCACGTAAAATATATTAAGATGAAAGATAGCAAACAGTGATAAGTGGAGGCTAACTTCAGATAAGCGTTAATGATAAGTTGAACATAAGAACAAAACTGAATCACTACTATCATGCAACTTGAACTGAAAAATGATAGAACTTAGCAAAAACATCCACGAGACAAAAAAAGTCCAGTCATATAGCTTGTAAAGCCTCGAATGAGAGTTACTGAACAAGAATTAAAAAAAAAATAATAAAGAGGGGAAAACAAACAAAAAATATCCACATTTTTGCTGGAACAATATGAATTCTGACATAGTCATCATCTTGGCGACGTATCCAGACAAGGTGCCCAGCAAGTTCTCGAGTGTAACAGATCAGTGGAAAGTTACCTGCCTATTATACATCAAAGCAGTCTTTGGACAACCCCAAACGCACGGAACGTGTATATCAATGGAGATAAATGCTTAAAGCAATCTCATGATGAGGATGCGCGCAACTACCTGAAATTAGTGCAGTAGAGGTAACAATGATATACCGGTATGACATTCAACAGCTACCTTATAAGAAGTAGTCAGGCGTTCTACGAGTCACATCAGGTTCTCCTCTCCTAGGCGCAGGTTCAAACTGCAAGAAATTCAGACTATCCAACGTCAAGACCAAGTTCACAATATGTCACCACATAAATTATATTTTGAATGGCAGAAAAAGACCTGAATAAATGTGTGGCCCTTGCAGTCATCAACCTCCAATATGGAAGCCATGTTCCCACATCGGTAACAGTAGTTAGGCGCACTAAAAATGGTAACCACCTTTTGTTCCTGTTCCAAAATAAACAACGCACATCCAAGATTTTACACCTATAATTCTAAAGAGTGCAGATGAAAGAGAATACATCAGAACAACAATTACATGAGCCCAGTTAAATCCATCCATAACCAGCTGATGAGCTCTAGCAATCAACTTGAGGCTGTTTGTGTGATTAAATTGTTCTGATATGTCCTGAAAGGAATAATGTCAATTCGAATAAAAACCAAAATAATAACAATAATAGATCTCTAAATGCTTCAAAATAAGAAATTCAATAATGTAGAGTACGAAAATAAAGCTATGTTTACCTGGCCAAAAGTATATCCAGCACCTCGAGGAGAAATTCCCCAGCCGCATCTGTCATCTGGGTCAGACCACAATAAATCACACATGGGGCCTTCATGAGGAACTTCTTGAACACGATCAAAGTTCCGTATGTTATCAAGGGTCTCAATTGAAGGTGAAAGTCCACCATGCAAGCAGAATATTTCTGATTCAACCTGAAAGGGAATATATTAAAATAGCACCCGAATGATCAAAAGCCTCAAACTAAAATTTTAACAAAGAATGTCTAATCTCAGTTAAATGAAAGTTGTTCAATAGTCAGTCTAACATTTTAGAGCGTAATAAACACAAATTATATCCGTTGAGAGAAATTACTAGATAATCATGTCTAGTTTTGACAATTAGAAAGATATTTTGACAGGAGCAGTGTTAAAAAACTTGCATATCTAGATATATAATATTATCGCATTTATGCTTAACCAACTATATGTAATTGTTAAAAACATATCACTTCATATTATATCCCATGAAAGTTGAAACATTTTGTGCACAAATGTAGGCTAGTCATCGATTGTGAAAAAAGTACAGCTCAGATAAGGCGTACGACATGACAATATAAGGAGCAATGTTAGCATAACGTTGTTTTAACATCTTGAGGAAGCAGCCATGCCATATTTAAAGAAAAATGTCACATGTAAAACAAGTGGACATCAGAGTTCTCTGAATCTTTTGATAAAAAAGGCAAATACTAATAACACCTATGATGTCACAAAAAGATAATGCAACGCATTCAAAAAATTCCCCCAAATTTTAAATTTTTAACAGGGTAGGGAAAAGATACTAACCAACGCTGTCAATGGGAAAAAATCAAAAAGATCTGTAAAGGTCTTCCAAACATTAGCATTACCATACCTGCACATAGAAAAAAAAACTGTCACGAAAGTGAAAAAAGAAACACGAAATCATATTGTATAAAAGCTAGAAGCCAAGTATCCTTATTCTGTTCTCTCACTTTCAATTTATACCGAAATTTTCACATTTAATATAATCATATAATTTTTATTTTGGGATCAAGCAGGGGCAGAATTAATTATTCATTACCAATGTTAACAAGAACATAGCACATTAGGCATCAATATGATATTTTATACCAAACAACCACCATCACATCACCACTGAGTACTAAGACAATCAGATGTCCTACTGTCACACATCAATATGTGAAACTGAATTAACATTAAAATTACAGTTTAACAAGTTACATGACACCAAACCAACAGCAAGATTCAGATGGTCATCCCAGAATTATAATTCAGTACATTAAACTAACAAGAAACTAGTTAAACAAGTTCTCGTGTTGATATTCAAAAAGAATCTATTGCAGGGAAAGGAAAAAGAATTCCTGTACAGTTGTCATCCAAAATGAAATTTGAGTGATTCCATCATGGTAAAAGTCGTGAAATTGAATCAACTAAAACATCGTACACAAACAATCTTTCTTGAGATAGAAATATCTCATGTTTATAACTTTTGCTCCATAAAACCTTATAAATGAAGGTGTTGAAAACTCACTTTCGAAGGCATTCATCATAAAATCCATACACTTGAGTAATCTGCATTAAAGACCGATAGAAGGAACTGTTAGTTCAACAGATAATGAACATCAAATGCCCATACAAGTCTTCAATCACAGATAAAAAAGTTTAGAAACAATTTATCATCAAACATACAAGCCTAGCTAATTTCTGTGCCATTCACAAATAACTACGAGATCAAAAAAGTAATTCATACTTTGAAAAGAGTTCAAGCACAAACCTGACGGCTTTCATGGTTTCCTCTAAGAATAGTAATCCGCTGAGGATACCGCACTTTCAGTGCCACAAGGAGCTGTATAGAATAACTAATTAGCATGTCTAATATACACTGTCAATAAAAAAGAATAAGAAACAACAACATCAAACAAAAGAAAATATCAATGTAACTTTATCATCTCACTCTGCATCCCAACTTAAAAGGAAAATTACGTGATCTAAAATTATCACAGCATATTTGCATAAGTAACATAGAGAAACTCTTGAATCCTCTAAACAGGTGAGCCTCTTTCTAATAACTGTAAAGAAATTTACTAGATGAATAATGAAGATTAAGAAAATTCTTATGTTGCTTCAACTATCAACAAACGTCAAAATCAGTAAAGTTAGAAGATCAATCCTGAAACATCTTCTACAAGAAATTCAACTGCATGTATCAGTTGCAGGTTTGAGATTTCATCAAAATATGACCTTTTTTAAAACCACTACAATGCCTAAAAATGTATGTCAAACTACTTTATCTTCCTGAAAAATGATTTTAGGATAATGCAAACTTTATTACAATTTTAATGCATATAATCCACCTTTCATCTCAGTGAGCCTTCTAAATACTGACACGTTGAAAAAAATTTGCGACTCAATTATCAGGTGCCTTTGTAGCACATTCTAAACCCTGAACTATTAGCTATTTGGGAATAGTTCCATTTTCTGTTTTCAACCTTAATAGAAAGAGCTGTCCAAACTTCATTGAATACCACCCGAGAACAAATTCCCAACCTAGTGCATGAATTAAACAAAAAATTACTATACCACAGAGAGGCTTGGGGACAGAAGTGAATCCCAAATTTTCAATAAAAATAACCATCCAAAAGTTAAGAAAACAAACAAGTTTATCATGGTTGTACTTACAGTTACAGTCTCAACTGAATAGTAACCGCGATCCACATAATCACCCATAAACAAGTAGTTAGTGTCTGGACACTGTAAACAAAACAGGTATATTTAGAATCCATGCCTAAATAATCAGCAAAATATATTACCCAGCAGCTGACAAAAATATATCCACATAATGCATTTCAAAAATTAAAATGGTACGGAACTTTTAACAAAGTAATAGGGTCACAAAGGAGTTAATTAGTAGTTCCTGAATTTTACAATTTACTCTTCAATACCTCTGATGCACTTCAATCTTCAAAAGCTTTTTCTTTGACAGGTCTCAATTAGTTTATTTAAGACATTCCCCAGCTGAAACAGAAGATTGAAAACAGAACCACATCTACAGTCAGAAATTATACCTTCCCTCCAATTCGAAACAGTTCAGCAAGATCATGAAACTGTCCATGAATATCGCCACAAATTGTCACCGGGCTTTTAACAGGCTGCAAGACAGAAGAGGCATACAAAAGAATAATTAGTGTTCTCTCTCTATAACACAATAAACTAGTAATTAACAGATGCAGAGAAATACAGTGACGTAAAACATCTATACAAGACAAGAAAATTAGATCCTCCTCCAGTGAACAGGCATTAAAATAGAAATGACATTAGATGAATGAATGACCGAACCCACATACAGGAAGAAAATAATAAAACTGAAAATAACAAATACAAACTTCAATAGCTCAATTACGACTTAAAAAAAGATACATGCAAAGCGAGCAAGCAGAAATTGACAACGGTGATGCAACTAAAATCAATGTTTAAAAAATAAGAAATAGAAAATGACATCATTGAAAATGAAGGCATAAGTTAAAAGACTGGAAGATAGGGTTGCACCTGAACATTACTTTCATCCATTAAAATCTCCTTGGCCTTCTCACATAAAACTCTGACCTACAGGCAGAGCAGAAAACACAATCATTATTTCCTTTTATATCTATTTACCCCAATGTAATAATACCACAAGGAGTAGTTGAAAATTGAGATAGCTCCCCAAAAAAGGACACGGCTGCTTAAAACAAGATATAATGAAATGATGGCAAAACCTTTCCTAACACACCTCACTAAGGAAGCAATCAAATCCAGACACTTTCCCGATCTCAGTACATTTCGAGTAAACAAACTTAGTGAGATAAGATCCTTTTTGTAAGGAAAGAAATATGAAATAATCTTGCTGCAAAAGACAGACACTCTAGAAAATACCACTAAAGTAATACCTATACAATGCATCAAGCACCGGCATTCCTTTCCGTTAATCTAATCACTTCAACCGTAACCAGTGTTAAGTTTCACTCGAAACAAAAAGCCATAGGAAGCCAACCCTCAGTCCGCTAGCATGCCAATAGAGCCATGTCTCTCTTTAAAAATCCCTCGCCAACATGCTACTCTACTAAAAAAGGGACAAGTACATTACCTTAGGTGTCTTGGGTATTGTTGTATAATCATTACTGAAATTTCACTCTGATAACCTACGGTGACCTATAAAGCAAACCTTTGTCATACTAATCATCAAGATGAAACTCCAATTCTAATTAGAGAACAGCCCTAATTGCACAAGAATAACTGTCTAAGTTTTGTTCTTCTTGAATTTACCTAATGTTATATTAGGTAAGTAGCAACAGTTCACGAAAAAACAAATTTCCAGTGTCAAACAGTTTCAAGTACATATACGTTTAGGTATGGCTAGCCTCCTAACGCCTAACAAAACATCCATATAGCCTCTGAGAGGACATCGAGATAATCTTCTGCAAACGAAACTCGTTAACAACATGCTAAAACGTCTAAAAGCAGATTCCACATCCGAAAATCGTTTTCCAGTGGACAAACACCACTATTAATCTCCTAATCGTTCCACATCGCACCAAAACGCAACGAATCATGACATCGGAGTCGCCATTACGTGAAATCAACACATGCGCTGTTAATAGCACTCCTATTGAGCGTGAAAAGGTAACAAGTATACAAATCGAGGAAAATTGGAGGCGTGAGTTGCGTTTTTGTAGGTAAAAGAGACAGATCGAAGGAATGGAAAGGAACCTGTTGCTCGGAGAGTGGCTTGCACTGCATTAGCTGGGAGATCTGATCGTCGACATCGTGAGAGAATTCGGAGAGCATGGAATTGGCGCCCATCGCGGCGGTGGAGAATATGAGCGACGAATCTCCGGCGCCGTTGCAGAGAGTGAGCAAGAGAAGGTCCAAACGAAGAGAGAGGGCGCGTGAAATAACAAGCAACTAAATGCTTGATTTGCACGGTGTCCAACAATCCCTTTTTCCTTTTTCTTTTTCTTTTTCAGATCTTTTTCTTTCTCAATTTACCTGTGGAGGGAAGGACTTCACCGCTCCCAATCACGCACGGCCACGTTGTATTTTTTTACTTAAAATGAAGTTTTCTTATATTATTTAATTTCAATATTGGTAATTGTTTTTCAACAATTCACTTATTTTTTTATTATTAAATTTTAAAATTGTCTAATAAATAATTATAATTTTTTAAAATTTCTATAAAGCCAACAAATTTATTATCATATAGTTCTTGTAATATATTATCAAATTTAATTTAAATTTATAATTGTGTTTAAGTATTTATTCTAAATGACTTTACTAAATACTATAATACACACACATATATATATATATATAAAATATATATATATATATATGATTTAGTTACTTTTATATAAATCCAATAATTATTAGATCAAAATTGTTTATTGATATATATGAAAAAATAGTTAATGAAACTTAAATGTTTAAAAATATAAAATAAATATTAAAATGCTTTATATTTTCGGAATGCAGATAATTTTTTTATTGATTATATAATAATATAAAAATTATGTATGGTCAAAATAATCTATTTATATTAAACGATTAAAATAAAATTGCATTATTAGAAAATCCTTAATCTGTAATTATTTGTATCTTGTTGACATATATTTAAATCAAGACGAGTATATGATTAAAATATAATAAAAATTAATTCAATGATGTGATGAAACTAAATTGAAAGGAATTAAATAAACTTTATCAAATGCAAGAATAATAATGATTAGTAATTTTTATAATTATTAATTATTTCAAAATAAAAAATTCCAATGACTTAACAATTTATTTGACTTCTTAAATGACGTTAAAAATACTATATTAATATTTTTAAGTTTGGGATAAATTGTCTCAAAGTTTAGAATAAATAAATTTTAATTTTATTTCCAAGTTCAAAAATTAAAAGGAAATTAAGAATTAAAAACATATTCATCTCTTTATATTTGGTTAAAAGAAAACTTAAGTGAATTTTTTTGTTATGCAAATTAAAAAGATAGAACCTTATTTAATATAAATTACAAATAAATAAATTTCTTGAGTTATATATCTATTATACTAGAACTCAATACCGATGATATAAGAATATAAGAGTAACAATCATTGAAAAAAAAATTACGCTTCCAAAATACGAAATTATTTTATCATAGATGATTATTTAAGATAATTTTTTTATAGATTTTTATAATATTTATTTTAAAATTGTATTGATGATGTTTTTTTTTTATTAATTAGCAGTGTATATTCTATAACTTTAATACATCACCTCTAAATTAGTTAATTACTGTATTAATCTATGTTAGAGTTATTAAATTATCGTACAGGTAACTTAAATTATAAAGGTACTTTGTTAGCCAACAATCCAGTATTTATTAAAAACAACGTTAATTATTAAATGTAGACATGACAACTTAAATAAAATTAAAACTTTAGTTTAATTTGTCTGTTGAGAATAAGTAGCCTATGCCTATCTCCTTCCTTCCTTAATCATTTAATATTGCCTTTTTTTTCTCTAAAGGCCAAAATTTCGACAACGCATTATAGTACCATGTAGTTACTTTTTAGTATAGGAATTTAATATTTAATTTTAAAACTAATTAATAACACAAAATTATATATATATATATATATATATATATATATATATATATATATATATATTAAATGAAGTTATATATTTGTATAGAGAAAAAAATCTAAGTCTGGCTCTATCAACTTTTTCTATGAAACATAGGAATGTCTTTTTGAGATATGCCAAACAAAGATAATTTCAATATTACAAGTGTGGGAATATTCATAACAAAGCCCAACATTATTCTTAACTAACTCTTTTTAGCTGGTGGCTGTTTCTTCTTGCACCTTCTTAATTATCAGTTGATTTTATTAAACGTTTTATTCAAATACTAATCGAATTAACTTAAAATTAAATTTATTCGAAGACCGAAAAAATAATCAACTTGTAATCAACATTATTTTATTCTATTTTTTTCTTTAAAATAAATAAATTGTAGATATATTTATTAAATTATAGTATTTTTTTATCCTTTCATTCTAAAAAATATGTCTTCTAATTTAAGTTAAAAAATGCATTCAATATTAAACAAGCTACAATAAATCACAATTATAAGTAACATAAGTAACACCATCTATCGAGATAATATAATCGAACAGTTGCAGTTACTTTTATACTTACAACTAATTATTTTATTTTTAATTGAAATTTTGAAATATAAAAGTGAACACAGAATAACACTACAACATAATATTTTAAGAAGAATTAAAAAAAATGACAATAAATTGCAGTAATAATAATAAATGACTAGACTGCTGATTGAGAATAATAATATTTTAACTAATAAGTTTTGACAACTTTCTCTTGTAACATGAGGTGTTATTTTTTAAATGATTTTAAAATATAGAGAATAAACAAATAAAAAATCATTAAAAAAATGTTATCTAAAATTGTAAGAGAAAGTAGTCAAAATTTAGTAATAAGAAAATTATTTTTCTCACCTTAATATGTTTCTTGAAATCATATATATCTCAGAGTTGTTAATGTGACTTGAGGGAGAGTGAATCCTTAAGAACTTGCAGCAACAAAGGAGAAGCTGTCAAATGAGGAAAATGACCTGGTACTTCTAGGATTTTGACTTTGCAAGCAGTGCCCAATTTTCTGTTCATGTAGAAAGAAACATTTACAGGAACAACAGGGTCTTTTCTGGTCTGAATTATGGTGCAATGAGGCACACGAACTCGTGGCAGAACCCATCTGAGATCACTCAGAAACACTGTTTTAGCCACACTCAGTGCAACTTCTGGTTTCATTCTTACCAGACTGTCTTCAAACTCTGCAACTGCAGAAGGATCGTTTGCGCTGATAGCGTATGGAGCGAATCCCTGTGCCCAACCTGAAAAGTTTTGTTGCATTGATTCAAAGATTGTGTTCAGTTCCGATCTACTGAAACCTCCTTCGTATCCTTCTTCGTTCAAATACCTAAACAAAGTTTCACACAAAACGGAAAAAGAAATATCACATAGACTGAAGTTCAATTTTTATTATACGAATATTTGATACATAACGGTCCATAATGGGTGGAACATCCAACATTATGTCCGTTCTGATTATGATTTTGATAACATGTTAGAAGTTTCACGTCGACTAAAGATAAGGCTAATTCACAATATATAAGTCGGTGCAATCTCACCTTACAAACCGATTTTGTGGGGTTGATTTCTAGACTACGTAGAACTTCAGACATACAAAAATAAAAAGTAGAAGAGAAACTAACCTTGGAGAAGCACCTAGTAGGATTAGATGTTGAAAGAGTTGTGGTCTCTTTGTTGCAGCTAAGCTTCCAATCATGGCTGACATGGAATGTCCGACGTAAATAGTTTTGTTCAAATTGAGCTCATCGAGAAGGCACACCAAGTCCTCAGCATATGCATCCAAAGTTGAATACTTGTTTGGATTATAAAGTGAAGAAGTTGCATTTGGGGTGAAAGCCAAATCGAAAACTAGGATCTTGAAGTAGCATGCAAGAAAGGGGATAAGATAATGCCACACAGTTTGGTCTGTGCCAAATCCGTGAGCCAGAACCAAAGTTTGAGTGCCATTTCCACTGAGATTAGCGTTTAGAGCATCAACTATGCCTCCACACACTGTTCCCATGTTTGTTAAGCAATGTAATGGAACAGTTAAGGAAGAAATTAATAGAGAGGTGGTTGCTTTTGGAGGCTGTATATATAGAAAAAAATAGTGCGAAAAAGTGCTCAATTGACAGTATTATATGCACGTCACTTTCTGTACAACTAAGAAATTATATAATTATGAGACGGATGACTTTGCTCGCAGATCCTTTTTACGTTAATTTCAATAGATTCGTGATTTTTGGAAGAAAAGTGTAAAAGTATATTATTGAATCAATTGATTATTCATATGATTAAGCATATTCAAAACTTAGAACAAATAACACAAACTCCTAATATTATCCCACTTTCACATCGAATCTACAAACATTTCTTTCTCGAAGAAATGATCAATATTGTTGGTGTTTAAGAATTCATATGTAAGGTTAGAGTTGTGTTTGGAAGGATGAGAATTATGCACACTAACTTACCCACGATGGATAACTGTTGACAAAATTAGTACAATTCGGTTCAAAATCAGTGTAATTTAATTCAAAAACAATATAGTTAAGTTCAAAAATAGTGCAATTCAATTAAAAAAATAATGCAATTCAGTTTAAAAATAGTACAATTCAGTTCAAATATAATGCAGTTCAATTCAATTTAATTTATTAGAAATAAAAACAATGCACTTCAATTAATCTGGACTATTTTTCAGTTTAGATCGATATAACTATTGATAGTGCAATACAGTTTAGTATATTTTGTCCAACCCTACTAATCCATGTGAATGAATAATTTTAAGCGCAGCATGAATCCCTTCAAATTCAAAGTCCAAGATATTGGCACAAAAGGAAAAGGCTGCTCAGCCATCGCAACTACTTCACAAAATTTGCAGATTTTCATATTAATTACGAACAATCTATCTGTCATACAACTGGATATAGCTAAAAGAAAAAGTATCGCTATTTTTTTGTTATTTTTCTTAATATTTTTAAAATTCCATCGAATACTTCGTATTTACACTTAACAAGCTATGATAAAACTAAATGCAATTAATATTTCAGAATGTATATTCATATATTGTTAGTATCGTACCTTTAGTAAAATTGACTTAATTTCAACTAATTATGTTATATTTAACTATTCAAACTCTTTAATATGTATTATATCTCCTTCAAATTTCACAATGAGTGTATTGATTACTGATTTTATGAAATTATAGTTTTTCAATTTCTTAATAACTAATCCTAATTACAATTACATTGCATTGTTAAACAAAATTCAACTCACAAAGAGTATTTAATTAAACTCGATTAACTCACATTAATTATACTTTTATGTTATAAGCATGCATTAAATATTCTTTTTTAATATTCAATGACTAACTTTTTATGGTTAAGGTTTTTTTGTAGTGATTGTAGAAGCAATAATCATAATGGTTTGAGTTTTTATTCTTCAATGTGCAGCCATTATTGGTTATTATTTTTTATGATAAAATATATTTAAATTTCCTTAAAATATTCAAAGTTTAGTTTAACATTCTATTTTTTTATTTCTGTTTACTCTATATTTTTTTTTAATTTGAAATGTGTGATTTGATTTTTTTTTCACAAAACATCATATAAATCACTTAAAAAATATATATAAAAAAAAGTGAATTTCAAAATGAAAAACACAAGATATTGTATTTCCCCGTACATCACGGTAAGCATAAACTGAACAGTTGACTTGCAGACCCAATAAAAGCAGCATCAATGCAAGCCACCATATTTGCTACCCAATTTATTACACCACATTCATAATTATCTTATAATTATTTTATAAATTCTATTAACTACTTTTTAAAATAGATTATGTCCATGCTAGATTTGGTTTCGCCACCGATTTAATTATCAATTTAATCATTATTTAGTCATCATCAATATTATTTTAATTAAATTAAAAACATATTTATTTATAATTAAATTAATTACTTAAAATTATTTTATTAAATTAATATATGTCTTAGTCACCAAATCAGCAACTGTAAGTTTGATTACCGATACTTTAAAGTGATTAAATTTATAATAACAAATTAGTGATCGTAATTATGGTGACAGTTTAGTCACTGATTTTGAAATCAATAACTAATAATTTTACGATTAAGATATTTTTTACTATTTATTTTTTGTGAATAATTTGATAATTAAAGATGTTAACCACCAATTTTAATCATTTAGTTACTGATTTCATCGATAATATTATATTATATTATATTATATTATATTATATTATATGTTATGTGTATAGCAAGAATAACAAACATGATTTAATGAATTAATTTGTAAATTCACTATAATTTTGACACGTCGAGTTAAAATTTTAATTATCAGTATGTTATTTCTTGTCAGATCTTTTTATATAAAAATTAAAATATAAAATAATTTTAAACAAAAATAATAATTTTTATATAATGTATTATTTAGAAAATATAAATATATAATAATATTATAATTTAAATTATTAATACTTACAAATTAAATTATAATTGTTAATTATAATGTAATAAGTTAATATGTAAAAATAATAATTACTTTAATTTATTTTATTAGATATATTAATTAATCAATTAAAATTTGAAAAGAAAAAACCAATGAGCCAAATTCATCTTTGACAAGACAGATTAAAATGTTTAGTTCATTTTCCTTTGATGGATTAGTTCAACATAGTCTCCTTTGGCTTAACAAGCCAGAATTGATCTGACTGATATTTTTGTCATTTTTAATAAAAAAGAAATATTTATATATATATATATATATATGATTTGTTTTTTATCTTCTTTTTCAAACATTAAATAATAAAATTATTATATTTTTATTGAAGACTGTTTGTACAACCGATAATCATTTATTTGCGAAGAAGTCATTTATGTAAAAAAAAGGCCATTTCGGTGTTACCAAAAAAAGCATGCAAGTGTGAAAAGTGTGAAAAGGTAGCTCTGAAGATTCTCTAACTATTAAAGATAAGATGAATGAAAAAAAAGTGAAATAGAATAATTGGGTTTTTAGAATTGACTTTTCTACTTTGTATTCTGTATAGTTTAAACCAACTAAGATCTTTGTACTAAGAAAAGGTTTTTTCTTTATGAAAGAAAGAATGTTTTAATGATTTGTGGGATTTCTAAGGTAAGGATGCTATAGATTCGTCAGACTCAACTTCCTTATTGTGAAGTTTGACATTTTGTTATGCCAAACATTTTCAATATATTTTAATGCACTTTGATTGTGAATGTAAAACACAACCATAAGCCTTTTCAAGTCAAACATAATACCACACTCAAATGTGTACACTATCCAAACCTCTCAAATGGTTTTTGACCATTGTTTTTTTTTTTGAAAAAAAAAAGGGAAAAATATTTGTCAGTTAGCTCAGGAAATTTTGTGTTCCTTGTCACAGTTGCATCGAGTTGTTTAGAATGAACTAGACCTGAAATTTTAATGGGAACAGAT
>Ga0214544_1006314_pt1 | contig 21980 bp, 10 predicted proteins | sample CNSS3metaG_FD_160074 | JGI IMG/M metagenome (GOLD analysis project Ga0214544, IMG submission 160074) | Root nodule microbial communities from cowpea collected in UCLA plant growth center, Los Angeles, California, USA - CNSS3 | ecosystem: Host-associated > Plants > Roots > Nodule | place: USA...
CTCTGACATGGTAATGTTTTCAATATATTTTACAGCAAACCAATGATGAAGGTAAGTTTCATACAAAGGTACTGAATTACCATCTTCATCAACTACTTCAACATCAAAACTCTTGACCCCAATGTGTTCCCTTGGAAAGTCAATATCTAATAGTGTTTTCACCACAATTTTTCCTGGTCCCACTTCAAAATTTTCAGACAAGAAAGTGGCTGACTTTATATGATTTTCATCAGACTCTAAAACAACTGAGTAAGTTGTGTCAAAGAGCAACATCATTATTGAAAATAAAATTATTGCTCCTTTAGAGACAGTCCTCATATGAACCTACAACAAAATCGTTTCCATTAGCCATGAAAATATGTGTGTAGGATCATTCGTATGATAATCTTGTAGATGATTTAACATGTAGTTAAAACGCGTGAATTGGACAAGATTGAAAAGAAAAGGCAAAGTAATAGAACATTCACGATAAAAAGTTCATACCGTATAAGAAAAAGATAATGTGTTGATCATGGTGATGATTTGTTCTTAGATGAAGATGTATGATCGTTTAAATTTTAAAGCAGATAAATTTATACGTATATGAAATTAATTGCTAGTTTTATATATGGCGGATCACTAAATGATGATATATTTGGCATAACTAATTTTTAAATTGATGTTGGTTGTCTCTTTTTAGTTGGTTGTATAAGATGTTTGGTGATGTATTTAAACCTAAATTAACATGTATTTACATAGTTTTACAGATCTAAAAAACTATTTGGAAACTTTGTAACTAATTGCAGATGTAAAAACAACTTGATAAATGATATTTTTGGGCAAACTTGACATGGTTTCACTTTTGTAGTTCTTTTTTTCCTAAATAGCAACATTCTAATATTATATGACATATGACAATTGGTTTTCGGTTAAATTATGCTTAAAAGATGAAAATAAAAAATATCAATCACATAACTTTAACAAAAGGAAGTTTATTCAAATAAAGAGTTAAGAAAGAGAAAAAATAATAATTTTAATAACACTATTTAATTTTTAATGTGCAAATGCTACAATTTTGATAACATTTGTATCAAATGCTGAAAAATTAACTTCTAAATAATTCAATGAAAGAAATATTATAAGCCATTTGTTATCTTAAAAACACATTTGCATGTTAGTACAAGTGACCTTTGTGGATGGATTTGATGAAGCTAGGGCTTGAGATCATGTGTGATGTATGTTGTCTTGATGAAAAAATGAAGTGATTTGTTGATGATATAGCTTGAGGTCTGTTGAATCTAGAATTGACATGAAGATCACAAAGCTTGAAGATTGGACTCAATTTGTAGATTGTATGACATAGTGCATATGCCTTTTGTCTTCATGTTAATTCCAACTTCAAGAGATCTGGAGTTTGATCATCAATGAATCACTTCAAATCTTCATCAAGACTTCATCAATCACACATGATCTCATGTACTAGCTTCATCAAATCCATACATCAATGTCACTTGTGCTAACAATCTCCCCCTGATTTGATGAAGCCAACATTCCTCTATGACAATATTCTTCAAATTGAATTGATGAAGGAATATCCATTTGCAAAAACCTAAAATAGCTTTTGCACACAAAAATATACACTACAACCAAAAGCATTCAAGCAATCCATATATTCACATGTCCCCCTATCACTATTGTGGTTTTATTTCAAATTTCTAATCCAGTTTTCATTATTACTTTCCAATCATTCGGTTCTAGTTTTGATATCATTTTAATCAATTCATGATTTAGCTTACTTTTCCTCCCCTTTGGATTCATCAAATTAGGTTAATTAATTGGGAATTTGGGAATATTAAAATTTTCATTCATGATATCACCAGAAACAAACTATCAGATTAACTGATAATGGGTACACACAATAAAAGTTTAAAAAAAATTGAAGCTAACAAAGACTGATACAATCAACCGATTAAAACCTAGAAACAATAGATTCAAAAACTAACAACAACTAGGGAAAAGGTGAGTGCAACACATCAAATGCAATGCATGACCTAAGAGTTACCTCACTCAATCATTTCTTGGGTTGTCTTTGTTGTAGATAAAGGAGAGGAAGTTAGTGACATTATGGATTTGGTCATCAAGGTCTTGAAACCTTGCACTTTAGAATGCGTGATGCTCATTTTGTGATACGTTGAGCTCTTGGAGTAAGTGGAGAACCAGTCTTTCAAAATAAAAATAGGTAGGGCCACTCTCTTTTGAAGCATGATAAAGCTCAATGGCCATAGGTTTAGGTCCAAAGGCATCTTCGTCATCTTAGTTCACTCCATTTAGTCCAACCTCATGATCATTTGCACAAACACCAACATTTGCAACATCACCTTCTGTGATTCACGTGTTGCCAACCTTGATTAAACCCATCTTATGCATATTGAGAACAAAAAACTCCATTCAACATGCTAGTAGACTCTTCAAGCTCTCCTACATCTACACCAAAATGTTCAATGAATTTGAAAATAAACACAACATAGGGTAACTTGAAATTTGTGAGTTGTTTGGCCTTCATCATATGATCTCTTATGGTGTAAGTTCATTCCCCCTGGGCATAATTATTTTCATAACTATCATAACCAACAACCTCTCATCAAATTCATACATCAAGTCACTTTGCTAACAAAAATAAGATCAAGTGTATTTTTTGCATCTTTTAGTTTTAACATTTCACATAATTCTATACTACATCATTCTTGTTACTCCCACCTTCTCCGTTGGGCTTGTATTAACTCATCTATGGAGAGAACTACCGATTCTTCTCTTAAGTGACAATAAAATGTTCTTAGCCACCGTCACTGGTGCGATAACCAACGCGAACCAGATCGAGACCACCGCAAAGCTGCGAACCAAAAGCAACTGTGCGGCGAACTAACACCGTGAGACCTCACAGCGAGCTGTGAACCACCGTTCAAGTCCCCTTGGAAACGGTCCCACTGTTGCCATCGGGAAACCGTCGTTCATAGCTTCAAGAGTTATCGCCGCGACGGAGAGACACTACGAGCAAGGGAGCGACATTGTTGTCGTAACCTACTGCGACACGATACCAAACGCCGTGCCTGAGCCGTCGGAAGCGCACTAGAACTTGCGAACCAGATTGGCTCTCCACTGCGAACGTGTGCGACCAATCACTGCGAAGCTGTGCGACACCTCTGATGCGACGCAAACCAGATCTTTCTCCATCATCGCGACTCTTTCACGCGAACGAAAACAAAACAACCTCGCTGCAGAAAAACCAGAAATAGAAGGGAACCCCTACAGAAAAACCAGAAATGTGCCAGAGAAGAAGATGAACCTGGTTTCTTTTTGTTTGGCCAAGGATTCAAAATCCTCAAGACAAATGAGCAACAAATTGGAAATTTTGACCGAAAATTTCAATTTCTCGTCATTGGAATTTCTCATAAAATTTGGGTTTTTACTCCCTAATTCGAATTTAGGATTCACCAATTCATGCAAATGGGGACCAAATTCTAATCATACAATTAGAATCATGGACTCAATTATATCAATGACTATTAAACTCAACCCCTTAATTAGATGAACAATGAACTGTCTCTAATACCCAATGAACACTATGCGGAATAATGTAGTGATGTGATATGATAATCTAAGGGTGACGAGAGTCATAAGTTAAAAGTGGGTCAAAAAAAGTGGATTAAAGTATCACTATCCTATGTTTATTTAAGTCTATAATTCAACATACAAACTTGTGGTCTATCCTTGAGAAAAAATGGAATCAACAATCATGAAGACAATAGTGTATTGTTAAATGATGTAGAGATCCAAATGATTAGTTCATACGAAAATCTAGCAGAAGAATTTTTGAGCAATTGGTTCATAAGATTGGACCCATCATCTAAGTTTACGTGAGGGGAGAAATAAAATATGTGATGAACAATATTGTATTTAAGAATACAGAATGTTGTACTATTTTTCCTTCACTAGGTTTTTATCCCAAAGGGTAACGAGCCACATCCTTTTCTCTTATCAATGGACATCCAAGGGGGTAAGGGGGAGTGTTATGAATTAAAGGTTATTCATTATTCATTGATTTGATACAGTTACTCATATAATTGATATGATTGATACTGATATGATTCATTACTCTTTATATAAATATTAATATTGTATCAACTATTTGATTTGTATCATTTATGGATTACCATATTGTATCTATAAATATTACTCTTTCTATCATTAATAAGACACACCGAAAAGAAGTGGTTATCTATTCTCTCTCATTCCCTATTTTTACTTCTATTCTTTACTCTCTTATTAGCTTTATCTTATCAGAGTGATTAATTTTTTTTTTTTTTTTTAAACAGAATGAATAATGGGTAGGAGTAGTGACTCAAATAATTATCCTTCAATCCACTACTTAACCACATTTCATGCGGCAAATTAAGAACTCGTGATTTAAAAACACAGTGTAAAACTTTCATTTCGTTTTCCTCCCAAATCATCTTAATTTTTCAAAATCTTAATTCTTACTCTTTCTCTCATCGGATGCACCTTCTCACTTTTTTGACGAGGTAATAACACCAAGTTAGCAATCTAAATTATATATATGGATAGTGATACTTTAACCCACTTTTTTTGACCCACTTTTAACCCATCACTCTCATCACCCTTAGATTATCATATCACATCATTACAAAAAATTTAAATAGATGATCTAAGGGTGATGAGAGTGGTAAGTTAAAAGTGGGTCAAAAAAAGTGAGTTAAAATATCATTATCCATAAACATATTCACGACTTACCTCATGTAATGCTAAAAATTATGCATGATTTTGACGATGTTGCTGTTATGGTCTCTTTTACATATTCTAATGAAATCATTTTGCTACCACATATGAATAAATATCTTGTTTGTGATCAATTTTGTGCGATTATTCATTCTATTTTAAAAAATAATAAATACCTCAAATTTTGTGCGATGTTGCTCTCCCATTATTCATTTTGTTTAAAAAACTACTAAATAGCATGCATCTGCATAATCCATTAGATCAATTTTGAATCATTTTGATAAAATAATTTCATATTCGTAGTACCCATAAGTAAGAGAGTACATTTTTTACCCTAATCCATTGTCTTCTTGTAGGTGAAGAATTATATCTTGCTTAACATATTTACAACAAATCCAATATCACGTCAAATATAATTAGCAAAATACATTAATGCTTTTATAATACTAAGATATGGTACTTCTGAACCAAGAAGATCCTCATCATTTTCTTGAGATTTAAGAAGAGCATTTATCACATCTAACAACCTCACAACTATTAGAGTGCATAATAGATGTGACTTATCCATTTAGAACATTTTACACACCTTAATTATATAAGTCTCTTGATGTATAAAAAACACCTTTCTCAATTTGTAATCTCAAACATATTCACTCTCTTGAGAATAAATTGTTGGAAAAATGCATTATCAATTAAGAACATTGCCTTCTTTACCTTCAAGAATCACCCTATTAACAAAGAAATAAGATAAAAACAAGGAACATAAGAATATAACGTGGAAACCCTAAAATCGGAGCAAAATCACGACCACTAGAGAATAACACTATGTGAAAATTTGTACAACACATAGACTGTCTTCCCATGCCTTTTGACCTCAAGTACACCCATACTCTCCAAAGAAAGAATTAAACCCAAACTCACAACACTCTACTACAAGAGTATAAGAAAAGTCAAATACTAGCTTAAAGTGTGTTTGACTGGGGCAAGAAATGTCATGAACTTATAGCTCATTATATAGTTACTAACACCCACCCTTAGTTATCATAGGAAATGTGAGACTTTTTAAAGGAAATGTGAGACTTTTCAAGACATATTATTTTCATCAGTCCAATATAAATATATATGTCAAAATGATATAATCTTTTATGTCAATTTAATTCCAAAATTTATTAATTTGTATCAAAGTTGGTCGTAGTCATGGAGGGAAAAAGTACGAAGGGAAAAGAAAGCGATGTCAGCTGTCAACAGTGGCGGATCTTGACCAACATTATTGGGGGTGCCCAAATAATACATCCAAAATTTATACATTTCATTATTGTCACTAACACAATAAAAAATGAAGTATACGAAGAAAATTGAGAGACATAAATACCAAAAATTATTTATCAATATACTTATTTAAATAATTTATTCCTTTATTCTTCATCAATATACCTATTTAAAAAAAATAATACTAAAAAATGATTTATCATAATCTAATAAAAAATTGAGAGACATAAATACCAAAAGAAAATTCGATGATAATCGAACCACACTTAAAATTCAATTATAAAAAACACACAGTACAATCATTTTTTTCTTCTATGTTAATAAAATAAAAAATTAATATAAAAGAGGCTCATTAAATAAATTATTAAACTAATATTTCACTATCAAGTGAGGCAAAAGAGAATTACATTCTTCTTTATTTTTTCGAATGGAAGAGAACAATTGAGAGATGAAAGCAAAAATAATTTATCTTTTTCTCTTCCAAAGAAAAGAAAATAGGTAAGAATGGAAGATGAGAACAATTTGTAGGAAATTCAAGACATAGACATATAAAAGAAACTCATTAAATAAATTATTTAATTAATATTTCACTATCAAGTGAGACGAAAGAATTACCTTCTTCTTTTCTTCCTCGAGGATGAAAGAGAATAAAGGAGAAATAAGAGAAAAAATAATAGATCTTTTTCTTTTCAGAAACAAAAGAAAACAGATGAGAATGAAATATGAAAATAATTTATGAAAAACACAATGTATAATGAAAACAAATCATAAAAAATATCTTGATAAATCTTTTTAATCTTTATTCTTTATTATATTGATTTTATATTTTATTATTTATTAGTATTAATTATTATTTATAAAAGAAATAAAATATTTAATTTAATATTTATAACAAAATAAAATCAAAATACTTAATATTTATAATAAAAAAAATCAAAATATCTATTATAAAAAGAATTTCAAAATTTTTGGGGGACCAAGGCCCCTCCTTGCATCCATGATGATCCGCCACTGGCTGTCAATAACGCCGCATGGGTTTACTCTACGACAGTAGGATGTATAAACACCCTCAAAACGCGCAGACGTTACTCAACGGTAACTATGCACATTGTTTTATTCTTGTTAAAATCCTTCTATCCTTAATTTGCTTATCTTTAATCTTTAATCTATCATTAATCTTTCATCCTATTTATCTTTAATTTTTAATCTTGTTTATTTTTAATCTTTAATCTTGCTTATTTTTAGTCAATTTATTAACTTTTAGTTAATGATGCATTGTTTATTTTTATTTTTGAAGTTTCTTATTTTTAGTCAATTTGTCTATTATCTTTAATCTTGCTTATTTTGTTTATGCAGTTGCGTGTTTCTAGATGTCAACAGCTCAAGACAGACATATGTGGTTGGTGCATTCAATCTAAATCATATACATTTGAGGAAGTACATTAGTTTCAAGGCCCTCAGATGAACTTCCAATTGAATTCAATCTATTTTAACGAACCTTCCTCTGAAGGTGCCATGTCATTGTTACCTCTAGTTGTTCCTATAGTATTTTCCTTTGTCATTTCTGGCCTTGGGTTCATTACACATAACCTAGAAAGAATTTACTTTATGAAACTAATTAAAGATATTTTTGGTAGGTATGTTGTTGAAAAGGTGACTAGTGAGGAATTGGAATGAAGCAATGAGATTTTGTATCCTCAAATCGTTGTAAGCTATATCCTAAATGACAATTAGATTACATCTACTACTCATTCCAATTTTACTAAAAAATGTTAGTCCTTATTGTTCTGATTGTACGATTGCCTAATGAAAAAAAAAATTATTGATTGGGATGTCCATCATGGAAATGAACTTTAAAGACAATTTTATTAAAGAATTTTAGTCCTTATTTTTTTGATTGTGTGATTGTCAGAACAAGAAAATTTTAATTGTTGATTGGATGTCCATCATGGAAATGGACTTTTAAGAGAGTGTTGCAACCTTTGACTCTTCAACTCGGTCGAATTTTCAGGCAATGATCCACGTTGGATAAAGTAAAAAAAGGAAATGTTGACTTCATAAAGGCTTTGATGGAGACAAATAATTATGATCTTTTGTGGGCAAAAGATAACCATGGCAGAGGCATACTCTTGTAAAAGAAATAGATTTACCAAATTTATGTTGTATTTAGAGATAGAATCTAAAATTTTTGTTTCTTCGTAAAAAAGTTTGAGTTTGTGTTGAGTTCCTCGATGTAGTGGAGTCCAAAGGTTGCACAAGGTGTTGAGGTTCCTGGATTGAGAACAAATTAAGAGTATATGAGTGCAATGTTAATTTGATCATCACAACAACATATATTGTACAAATTAAATTTTGTACGAATAATAAATTTTTGTACAATTTAAGTTTGTAGGTTTAAATTTTGTTAAAGTCGAATTGTAATTCACATAATTATGAAGTTGTAATTTGATTTTAACAAGATTGATAGAAACATGTACAAAATTCAAATGTATAAAATTGATCAAATTGTTCAATCCTTTACGTTTAAATTAAATTTTGTACGTTTTGTTAATGTTAAATTACAATCTCATAAACTAGGACGTGAATTGCAATTCAATTTTAACAAAATTTAATTCTACAAACTTGAATTGTTCAAAAATTTATTATTTGTACAAAATTTATTTTATATTTAGTTCTTACAATATATGTCGTGATGATAAAATTGGCTCTGCAATCTTACAATCCTAACTTCTTTCAACACAGGAACAACAACAACTTATGGAGCCTTTGGATTCTCGCTACTTCGAAGAACTCACAAATTTCAAATTTGGGTAGCCATCCTTGAAGGTGAAAAACATGTGGCATACTAATTCATAACAACTGTCACACATCACACATCTTCTATCATCCATCATGTGTGCTCATCCATTTGAGCAATGTATTCATACATATTAATTAATTTCATTTATCATTATTATTATTAAAAATATTTTTTTTCTATCTCAAAATAAGTTAGAATATGAAAATATATCTAGTACTTCTACTTTCAAAATTTACTATATAATCACGTAAATCAAAACTAAGGTTAATTTGAATAAACAATTTTTACTCACACAATTGATATTTTCTATTTCATCTTTTAAACATTATTTACATTAAAACATACAATCATACTGTATGTATAAATTTGCTACTCAAGAAAAATAAATTCCACAAACATCAAGTTATATATGGTTTCTTCAAACAACTTGTTAATCAAGATGTTTTTACACCTAAAATAGTTATAAAAAGTTCTTAAATAGTTTTGTAAATATGTAAAAGAAAGCCGAGACATGTTAATTTGGGCTTAAAGTTAGGGATGTCAAAAAGGGTTGAGCCTAACAGGCCAGCCTGCTGGTCCGACCCAAAAAAACACGGGTCGGGGTATGAAAATCAACCTGGGAACCCAACTCGACCCGTCCAGCTCGTTGACTTGGTAGGCCAACCCGCGAGCCAAAACGAGCAAACCCATAGCCTGCCTAACTTAATTAATTCAAAATTCATGTGTAGCGCATATGTGCAATGGTTGGTAAATTAGGGGAAAAATTGAATTAGTGCAGGTGTGCATTGACGGTGGCTTCACTACACACACAAACATAATACAATCAACCATTAATCCTTGTTTTCTCTCTAACGAAAATAGAAAGAAAAGAACCCACCACCACGCTTCATCCTCGTCCCTCCTTGCCTTGGCTGCGATTGTGAATCATAGAGAACACAATCAACCACCAATCTTTCAGTCCTCCATTTGTGTGTCGTGTGGTGTTCTTCATCGTCTGTCTTCCACGAGGGACGATTTCAGCCACCAATCTTTCAGTCCACCAATCTTTCAGCAACAACCACCACACTACGACATGAGGGACAATTTCGACCACCACCAGACCACTGCCGACAAGTTCATAACTAATTTGCATTTTGGTTCCCTAATTTTTGATTTGTAACCCTAATTTATGAATTTCCCTAACGCTAATTTTCATTTCCCTAACCCTAATTTTCATTTCCCCTAATTGGAGGTGAAGGTCTATCTTTGATTGATTTTGCTGCGATTTCCACTCTTTGGTGTCGTTTTGTGATTGGTGGTGTTTCTTCAATTCTCCTCCAATCTAAATTTCGTAGTTGTTGACTATTTTTTGCATTAGAGGTAAGTTAACCATATCTAGCCATTCCTTTTAGTTGAGATGAACAATTTATGGACGGCTTGTTGTGATTAACTAGTAAATTGCTTAAATATATTGATATATATGTTGTTGTTTGAGATGTTACTTGCTTTGCTATTATTTGATGTGTATGTTTCTGGCTTGCCGTTTATTTCTGTTCGACCTCACCTTGTTGATGTTCTATGTTGAAAGTGTTGCTATTTTAGCACACACTTCTGTGCTGAAAGTGTCGTTGTTTAACTACACAACAATGTTGGTGTTTCAATTACTGAAAGTGTTGCTATTTTATCACACACTTTTTTTACTGTTATGTTGTTTGTGTTTTTGTACTGAGTTATGTTGTTTGTGTTTTTGTACGGAGTTATGGTATTTGTGTTTGTTTGTGTTAGGATTTAGTGAACCTGGGTTGGTTGGTTAGTAAGATATAATGGATGAGTCAAATAGTATTCCTCCTCCAAGTATTGATAATGAAACTGAGAATACTCATCATGAAGAAAATGTTGATGCGGTTGAAAAGGAAATGGATGAGAGTGTTAAACTTAGAGAATCCTCTTCTAATAAGAAAATTGATAAGTCAACAACTTCTGATTATTGGAAATATTTCACTAAGATCGGGATTGGTGATGATGGAAAAGAGTGGGTAAAGTGTAATGGGTGCAATCAACAGTACATTATTGGGAGTAAAAAGTATGACACATCTCATTTGAAACGTCACTTTGAGAGATGTAGTAAACTTAAATTTGAAGATGTGAGGCAAATGATAGTGGATGGGCAAGGAAAGTTAAAAGCTAGAAGAATAGATCCAATGATTTCCCGTGAGCTATGTGCCAATGTAATTATCCAGCACAGTTTACCTTTCAACTTTGTTGAGTATGAAGCACTTTGAACTTGAATTACTTATCGGAATCTTGATGCATGTTTAGTTTCTAGAAATACAATAAAAAGTGATGTTATAAAAATACATAAGAAAGAAAAAAACATGCTAAAGGAAGAGTTTAGGAAAATCATAAATATGATTTGTGGACTTTTATAACTGGTGAGGGTTACATTGCTTTGACAACACATTATGTTGACACAAATTGAAAATTGTGCAGTAAAATAGTAAAATTTTGCCATTTCCCTCCACCTCACATGAGTTTTGAGCTTCCAAAGAAAATAAATGGATTTTTGCATGATTGGGGAATTGAGAAAATAATATTTTCTTTGGCTTTGGATAATGCATCTACTAATGATGTTTTGATCAAAACTTTAAAAAATGCGCTTGTTTTGCAAAATTCTTTAGTTTGTGATGGTGAGTTTTTGCATGTTCGTTGTTGTGCACACATTCTTAATTTGATTATACAAGAAGGACTGAAAGCTCTTGGTGATTCTTTAGATGATATTAGGGAAAGCATAAAGTATGTTAGGGGTTCTAAAGGTAGGATGATTAAGTTTAACAATGTATTGAAAAATTAGGGGACATTGATGCAAAGACTGCTTTGTCTATAAATGTTCCTATAAGGTGGAACTCTACTTTTGTTATGCTTCAAAGTGCCCTTAAATATCAACGGGTTTTTGCAAGTTTGCACTTGGTTAATGAGAATTATAAGTATTGAAAAATCTCTATTATTTTGTTGCCCTTTTATGAGATAACAAATATGATTTTCGCCACAAGCTACCCTACATCAAACTTGTATTTTTTACAAGTGTGGAACATCGAAATCCTTTTAATGGAAAGTGTAAAAGATGAAGATCAAGTTATCAGAGATATGGTGGAAAAGATGATGGTTAAGTTTGATAAGTACTGGGATGAATATAGCAATGTCCTTGAATTTGGGGCAATTTTAGACCCAACGATGAAGTTGGAAACCTTGGGATATTGCTTTAAGAAGATAGACCCTCTCACTTAGAAAGCAAAGTTCGAAGAGATTAAAGAAAAAATGTACAAGTTGTTCTCTAAATATTGCTCCAAGAATGATACGTCCCCTCTCCTAAAGCGTAAGCATAACAACATTGATACAACATCATCCTCATTGATTATATCAAGTCAAATGCTCTTCATGTAAGTCATATTACTTTTTGTACTAAATTAATTACTATGCATATACATATTAATTAAACTATGATTTTGGTTTTTGTGTTAGGAATTAAAACAACACAAGCTTCAGGCTTCTATTAATATGGGAAAGAATCAACACATGGATGCTCTTGAATGGTGGAAGAGTAATAGTTAACGATTCTCAGATTTGTCAATCATGGCTAGGGACTTGCTCAACATCCCAATCACTATGGTTGCATCAAAATCTGCTTTCAGTATTGGTTCAAGGATATCGAATAAGTACAGAAATCATTTATTGTCAAAACATGTTGAAGCTATAATTTGTACTTGCAACTAGAGGCATGGGTTTCATGAATATGGTAAATTTAATTTAAATTCTGACTTAAATACTCATTCAATAATAATTTTTCTATTGTAACTTGTTTTCTTGCAATTCCATGTGTTTTTATAAGATGGTGATATTGATCACAAAGGAAGAGCTGAGGGGAGTAGTTCAAAGGGTGCATCTAATAACCATGACTCTGAAAACGAAATTGATGAGAATTGAAGGTCAGTTTGTGTTGTGCAGTGCAATAAATGCAATGCAGTTTGTATAGTGCTAAAATATGATTGTCTGATTTGATGAGAATTGAGTCACTATGTTTCTGATTTTGATTGTGAGTCACTTTTGAACTAAGTTTACTTTAATTGCGTAGAGTACCCTTCATTCTAAGGCCTTGAAACAAGTTTTTTTTTCATTTTATCCCCATAATTGGAATACAAATAAATTGGACTTGTATAATTGGATATGTGTTCCTTGTTATATTATAAGTTTATGCTTTGAGCTAATATTAATCATACCATATTTCTACAGTTATCTTGTTCATGCTGCCAGTGCAATTAGGATATTAACAACTGACGTTCATGATTTGTAGACCAAACCATCATTTATATGTGTTTTTATTTGAATATTTTGAATTTGTTTGGACTTTGATGATTGTTTGATTTAATGGGATACATAAAATCATAGTGCACGAACTATTGTTTTGTATTTGTACTAATGTAGACTGTGAAGTAGTGGCAAATTTATGTTTCATGCTTACTTGTATATGATCATTGCCAAATCTGAATTGAACCTGTTTGTTATGTATTTGTATTTGTCTCTATGGCACACAAATTTATTTGGTTTCGTGAATATCCTTATCATTGCCAAATCTGAATTGAACCTTTTTGATTTGATTTAGCTAAATTTTTTGTGTTGTGATGATTTTTTTCCTGTTTAACAGATCATTATTGTATTCTTCATTGAAGGAGAATTTTATTTGGTAATATAACATTCATATAATGATCAGTGAACTAAATATGGAATAAAAAATTTAGATATGATTTTGGGCCTCCATTAACACATTTGGGAAAAAACATGCAAGTTGACCCACCAGCCCGCTAGCTTGCGGGCCGGGTTACTAATCTGAACCTGTTTCATCCTAATGGGCCAACCTGACCCGACCCATTTATATCAGGTCAATGTCGAGCTGGGTTGACCCGTTTTGATAATCGTACTTAATGTAAATGAAAAATACCTTTTACATTCAACAAAAAGAGACAACTAACATCAATTTAAAATTTAGCTAATATATATACAACATTATCAACTTATCCACCATATATGAAACTAGCAACTAATTTCATGTATGCATACATCTACATGCTTTAAAATTTCATACATCTTTACATAAGTAAATCCTTCATTAATAACTAATTTTAGTGACTACAAATTTTAGTCATTAAAGTGAACAATTTAGATACCAATTTACAAAATAAAAAAATATTGGTTACTAAAATAGTCACTATTATGAATAAAAGATCATAATTGGTCACTAAATTTGTCACTAATTAATTAGAGACTAATTTAGAGATTCTTTTGTAGTAGAAACCTTGATAGCTAATGTTTAGTGACCAATTTTCTTTGGTAGCCAAAAAGTTGGAAGCTAAATTTTAGAAACCAATTTAGAGACCAAATATAATTTCTTTTTCATAATAGTGACGATTTTAATAACCAATAATTTTTTATTTTGTAAATTGGAATCTAAATTAATGACTGTAGTGACTAACATTTTTTTGTCACTAAAATGGAATTATTACTAAGTGATTTTCTTACCGTGTTAGCTAGAATTTAATGAGTCCATTATCATTTTCTTACATGGTATCATGCTATTTTTATTGTCAATGTTCTATTACGTTATCCTTTCATTTCAATATCATTTTGTTCACATATTTTCACACTACTTATTTAAATCATAAATCATCTACAAGATTACCAAGATTCAATATGCATATTTTCATTGCTAATGTTTAATGGTTTATGTACATGTAAATATGATGACTATATCTAAAGCAACAATGATTTTATTATTAATATGGTGACTATATAAGCCTATACAATGATATTTATGACTCCAATTTTTTTTTACTCTCATCTTTTATCCTTTACTCCCTGGTGTGACTTAGTGTAGGTCATTAATTAATTTATCACTATCTATCTTTTTCTTTGAAAGAATCAATGGTCCACCTTAAGTCACATCAAGAGAGTAAATGATGAGAGTCAAAACATGGGAGTGAAAGTATAATTTTCCATATAAACCTTACTTAATATATACATGAAAGTTTTAGGAGTAAAAGTATATTATTTTTCATAAAATCATAAAGATAACTTATTTATATAGTATTCTTTTAAAAAAGTCACAATGTTGCTATTATATATCTCCTTACTACTATTATATGTTTTCTTTAAAAAGTCTGAAGTTGTATCATACGTTCATAATTGAAATCGTACAAGCATAATTTATCCATATTTGTAAAAAAAAAAAATTGTTGATTTTTATAAATTTTATTTAATATTGCACTAGTATGGTGAAAAAACAGCACTTTTAAGACCTTATGCAACATCTCTCACTTGTCCTTCTTCTTTGGCTTCTACCTCTGCTTCTACTTGAGCCTCACCTTGTCCTTTCCTTGCTAGCTAGTAGATGTGTCTTGATTTTATCTTTTTAGCTCAACTTCTAGATGTTTTCACTCAATTGTTTAGTATAGAGTTGTGAGATATTAATAGTTATAATTTAATTTTAATTTTTAAATACTTTTACAAATAGTTTATTTTATTTTAAATGGTTAAATTAAAATGGCATTTAATAATTTCATTTGTAACTAGAGCTGTGAACGGGTGGGTAGGGTATGCGTAATAGTTCCTTGTACCCTACCCGCTATACAAAGATTCGCTAGGTACCCGTCCTCATATTCGTACGAGTATCGCATATTTTTTGAATATTCATGGGTACCCGTGGATATTTACAAAATAAATAAATATATATATATATATATATATATATATATATATATATATTTAACAACATATTTGAACCATTCAAAATTAATGTTTTTATTTTTTTTTAATTTAAATTAGGATATAGCAGGTACAAGTATTCACATGTACAGATACTAAATACTTGTAACCGATACTAAATACTCGTAACCGCTACATGTGGGTATCTACAATATTCATTCCCTACCCGTTACAAGTTTTATCTACCAATACTGACGTATATGAAATTTTTTGACATCCTTATTTGGAACATGCAAGTTCCAATAACCTAATGATTAAAAAAACAACAATTAGCGTAAATATTTATAATTAATTTATTATTTCTTAAAGATATAATTAAACATAATGTCTTGTTAATCTTCTCCTCTAGGTTCACAAGTTGAGTTTCAATACCATGATAATCATTAATTTATGCCATCATTTAATATTCCTAAATCTATTTTATGTAAAAAAATATAAATTAATTTAATTTCATGCTAAAATAGGTAATACAAGTTTGACACTTTATGTGTAGCTAGTGAAATATATACTAACTATTAATAAATAAAAGGGTTGGTATTCTTAACTGTTTTTTGTGTACATGTTTATTATTTATTTTGCCCAAATTACTTTATTAATTATTCCACCCTTTACAATTTGTACATTTCTTTTATGATTATAAGTAGTTGTTGATAGGTTATAAATTTAATAATCATTATTATTTTAATAATAACTAGAAAAAATAATTTTTATTTATTATCATAAGATAAAAGGGACGGACACACATACGTGTATATATATATATATATCATATTTAATGATGTTAAATTTTTATAAAATAATTACTGATATTTTAGTTTTCAATAACGTTTTGTCATATTTAATAAGTCAATCTCACTCCGACCAAGTTGTTGGTTCCAAACCACAAAAATAAATCTATGACTACAAAATTGGACCAGTTTAAAACCATTGACTATACAACCATTGACTAGAGAGGTAGTCGTAAATGAATTGATGAAAAGTAATTTAAATATAAAAAAATATTAAATAAAGCAGATTTTGAACACAAAATTTATAGTAATAATATTATTGACCTACACATTTCACGCGTAGATTGTCTATTTAATCTTCTACAAAAATCACAAACTCTTGACTTATTAGTATTTAGGTGGAAACATGCATGAAGCTAAGGAGACATTTTTCTCTTCACGTTATTGACAAAAACGAAAATGACAAATACCTAAGAAGCAAAGTCACAAAAACCAGCTCCAAAATTATAAATAGTTAAATTCGGAAAAAGTTGGTTAGGTGAAGAGTGCTAAAAGAGAGAGAGGGGAAATATATGAAAAATAGAAAAAGAAGAAGATATGTTTGATAAAATATACATAATTAAATACTCCAAAATTTGGTTTGGTAGAAGTGAAAGAGATAAAAATAAACAATATTTTGGCTTATAAATTAAGATGTGTTGAATTCATTGTGATGTGCACTAAACCAATGGCTTCAAACAGGATCTCTTTTCTTTGGGTTATTGTCTTCTTTCTTTGTGTGTTCATTTCTTGTGCTAGGGCAACATCACTAGTTCCACCTGGTGCTTCTGGCCATGCAAGTAAGTAAAATTCACTGTGTTTATTTCCATGGACAAGTACATGGAGAAATAGGTTAAAAATATAAGTTTTTCATTTAATAGCTTGATTATTTAAAATATATAATTAGTTAATGACATAGTGTCAAAACTTATGAGTCATACATATATATTTGTCTTCAATATTAAATCTTTTCAGAATTTTGAACCTACATATATCTTAGCTTCAACAACTATATATGTTTCTAATATTGTTTCTTTTACATAAAAGTTGAATTTTCTTATGATATTTATATTTATGGTGTTTTATATTCACTCTTCATATCTGAATGATTATAAAGCATTCATTTATAATTATTTTGCATATTTCTTAAAATTTATAGTCAATTGTGTTTTTCGTTCCTCAGATTGAAAAAATGTCACAAATTAAAAATAATTATAAAAAATAGTTAGTATTTTATATTTGGTGTAAGAGACTAAATACGTATTTTGAAAAAAAAAACAAAAAGAGTTGCAAGTGACATCAGAGACCAAGTGAAACGGATCACAATTGAATAAATTGTGGCGTTTGGGCTTGTATTATACTTTTAACTAAAAGGAGTTGCGTCTTGACTAATAGATATAACTTTTGGTCCAATGGTAAGTGCTCGATCCTAACAATTAATATCAAAGTTAAGATCACGAGTTTGATTTTTAAATCTAACTCAATATTATAAAATCCATTTATAAATTAAAATTTATATTTATTTATATGTTATAAATTTATTTCTTTTAATCGACGTTATAAATAGTTAATTATGTTATTTTATAGGTTCATATAAACAAGTTCAGAACAGAAGGGTACTTGGTCGCGGCACAGACCCTGCAGCTCCGTGTTGTCACAACTATCATGTATGATGATGATGGTGTTGTTATGTTGCAGTTGGAATAATATAAGTGTCAAGAACTAAGCATAAATTAAATATATTATGCTTAGATGTTTTGTTGCATTAATTGGTATGCGATGTATTAATTATATTGTGTGAAGTGAAATCATGTTTAAGGAGGTGTTCATGATCTCTAAACTAAACTTGCTTTTGTAAGTGAAAAATGAGATCTTACATATTCAAAAATTGTTTATTGTTGTTGTTTTGGAGTAACGTTTAATTTACTTGAAGTGAAAAAACAACTTGTAATGAAGATGTGTCTTACTAATTTTAGATAAAATTAAAGTTCGAGATAAAATTTGGAAATATTTAATCAAATTTTTAAAAACTTTTTGTATTATATTAGCAATTTACAAATTTAATACTTTGCAATTGAATTAATTGGATGATGTAATATTTTATCTCGTCACTTGTTTATTGTTACATATTATTTTCTAATTTTGTAACCCTATAATTTTATAATTATAATTTTTAATTTTATAACTATAATTTAAAATTTTATAATTTTATGATTTTATAATATATACTTTTATAATCTATAATTCTATAATTTATAACTTACAGCTTTATAATTTAACTATTACTTATCTAACAATTTTCATCTTCAATTTCAACTATAGTTTTTTTTTTTTTTCAATTTATCATCAATAAATTTCCATCCTTTTTTGCCATATTTTCACTTAAAAATTCTGACCACTTCTCCATTATTAAAGAACTAATAATGAAGTTTTCATAAAGATCATGTGTCTTAAACAATGTCAAACGCAACATTTACAAGGGTAACTACACATGAACAATGTGATTCTCTTGAACATTTATAACCTATAAAACGTTGTCACATTCCTCACTTTTTGGTGAAAAAACCATGTGAAGAAATTGAACCCAAATTTCACACTTCGCATGCACATTGCATAAAGAAAGGTGGGACCAAACCGAAAAGCTAGTTCTGCATCGGTGTGAGTACATTGCAATGGCTGAAGATAGTGTTTTGTGAACAAGTTTTGAGTCCAACTAGAGATAATGTAGACTTTGCATCGTTCACATGAAATTTGGTATTCCTCCACTAAACTTGTATGATAGGTTGATGATTGGAGCTAAAATTTGGATGAGAAGTTCGTTGGAATGTTGCTAGAGAAAGCATTTTCGAAGAGGTTTCGGAAACGTAGAAGGCATTGAGGAGGTTGTGAGCAATGAGGATGATGAGTTGAAAAATGAGGAAAAATTTTGTAATTGAAATTGGTGATGGAAATTGTGAAATAAGTGATGGTTATAAAATTATGAAATAACATGTTGCAATAATTAATTAAGGTGACTAAGCAAAATAACATGTCACCAAGGTAACAAAAATTTTAAATGGCATGAACTATTCTAATTTTTATACGATCTTAGAATGTGTTTTGTTTTGATCTCAAGTTCTCTAAGATAACATTGTTAGGATCAGTCATTACATTTGTAAACTGTCTGTTTTGAAGTTTGAAACTCTTGTCATGATTTTGTCCTTAAAAGACTTAACAAAAGGTTAAAAGAACAATGTGTATTTAAATTGACCTTGCTCTCGACTTCTAAGTGATACGAGACGGTTGGGTGTTAAGAGAGTTTTCGTCCTTAGACGTTGCATATCTTCCAACTTTAAGTCCTTAAATAACATTGTTAATGTGTCAATCATCCCATCTAAGATATTCTCTACTTTGAAACTTGAAACTTCTACTAAGTTTTATCTTTAAAAGATATTCTTTTAGTGTTGAAGAAGAAAAATATATTTAAATTATCCTTAACATCGACTTTTAAGTAATATAATAAAACTTTTGAGATATATCCAAGCAAACACTAGCTAATATTTCAACCTTAAAGTTCATTCATACGACATGTTGTAAGAAAAATGATGATTACATCTACAATATGTTCATGAGTTTATATTACCAACAAAATAGTTCTTCTCACACCCTTTTCAAGTGTACCTATATGTAATAAGAAAATCATGTTATTACTGACTTTTCTTAAGTAAGAAAGTTGATTTTTATTTATTTCATGTATGGAAGCATGGAGGAAGAAGATGAACAATTTCCCTTCATTGCCCATTTAGAAAAATAAGCAAAAGACAAAACCAGTGTGCATCAAAGTCAGACATGATAACATGGTTGAAGGGAAAGCACACCAACCATGTTTGGCCTACAAATTAGGATATATATTATGTTGAATACATTGTGGTGTGCACAAAACTAATGGCTTCTAATAAATTCTCTTCTATTTGGGTTTTCTTTCTTTGTGTGTTTGCTTTATCATGTGCTAGGGCAACATCAATGAATATACCTGTTGCTTCTGCCTTTCATGCAAGTAAGTGAATTTTAAAAGAAAAGTTATTATTTTTAAAAGTTTAAATTTGTTATGTGGTAAATCTATATATGAATATCATTCTTCAAATCCAAATGATCACCCTTACTCAGACATTTTAGATATTAAACAACTTCTTTATTGTTGGAATAAACAGTTTATACCAAAATGAAAATAAGTCTTTGATTATGTTAAGGCGACTATTTTTTGCATCCATGATTTCCTTTTGCGCCTAAAATTATATAATTTATATCTTTTTAATTATAAAAATTGGAAACATATAAATTGTATAACTTTTAAATGTATTTTGCATTACATAATATATAACATAATTTTAAACTATATTTTGAATTACATATTTAATAAATTACATATTATATATGTATATAATATATATATATATATATATATATATATATATATATATATATATATATTTGCATGTATATTATGTTAAGGCAATTATTTTTCTTATCAATGATTTCTTTTTACATCTTTAGAGGCTGTAGGAAAGATCTAAAATGCTTATAATTTATAAATTTTTTATTATAGAATTTGGATACATGTGTGATCTAGAAATGTATTTTAAAATTAGATAATGCATAATTTAATTTTAAATTTCTTGATAATATAGTTGAAAAATATATTCCAATTATATAATTCGAAATATATTTTAAAATTTTTATATTACTGCCTTAAAGATATATTCTAAATTATCTGATATATAAGATAAGTTTGAATTTTTGTAATGCGTAATTCATAAATACATTTCAAAATGTGAAATAGATTTTTGAATTACATAATCTATATATATGCATTTCAAATTATGTAGTCAAAAATAATTTTTTGAACTTCTGAATTTATTAATTTAAATGTATTTTTGTATTTCATAATTTTAAAATACATTTCAGATTGTGTAATATAAAAATTATTATGAAATATACAATATAAAAACATATTTTAAATTTTGCAATTTAAACTAAATTTACATATTACACACTTCAAAATGTTTTCAACTCAAGAATAATTTTAGTTTTGATCCGCAGAATCTAAAATAAACTTTAAGATTACGCAGTTCAAAATATTTTCAACTCATGAATAATTTAATCTTTTGTTACGAAGAGGTTAAAAGAAAAACCCTTATACTACTCTACAGGTTCATATGAGAAGGACGCGGGCCGAAGGTCACTAGCCCAACAACGAAAGGTGGGCCCAAATAATGCAGATCCTTGTTGTCACCATTATCGCAAATGATATATAAATATATATTAGATGTCAAAATTAATAGCCATGTTTAACATGTCTTTTTTTAAATATATATATATATTAATCCATATTAAAAGCTATAACTTAATCCGTATTAATGATTAAAGTTATAATTATATACTTATATTATAAATAATATAATAAAAAGGTTCATATATTTACACTCTAATACAAACTTAGACCAGATAATATATATATATATATATATATATATATATATATATATATATATATATATATATATATATATATTTTTTTTTTTTATAAAATATATAAAATA
>Ga0214544_1006316_pt1 | contig 21977 bp, 7 predicted proteins | sample CNSS3metaG_FD_160074 | JGI IMG/M metagenome (GOLD analysis project Ga0214544, IMG submission 160074) | Root nodule microbial communities from cowpea collected in UCLA plant growth center, Los Angeles, California, USA - CNSS3 | ecosystem: Host-associated > Plants > Roots > Nodule | place: USA...
GAAAGCACAGGCACCTACGACAACGAACCCAACAGCTTTAGGAGCATACTCAAGAGGTGGAGCAGAGAATGAGGTTGAGCTTACTTGAATCTGAATGAGCTTCGAGCCCTAGCAGAGCACTGTTTGAAGGGAAAAGAGGAGTAAGATGACTGAGTTTTGCAAAATGGGCAGAACATGAGAGGGTTAGGCTGGTTTAGGGGTTTTGGGATGCCTTATGGGCCAGCCTTAGGCCCAACTGACTAAGAGAGACCCTTAAATTTTAGGACAAAATCAAAGTGGGTCTTACACATACTCAACTTATAATTAAGTGATCAAATATTTATATCCCTTATCTAACTATACTCATTATTTATAATCATTTTATCTACTATAGTAGCGGGTACAAATTTATCGATTGTCACCCTCTCAATAAGAAAATGAATATTTACATTTAAAATTACTTGTTAGAGTAAAATGATAATTTTAAACTTACTCTTGAAATCCAAAAACACAAATGACAAAACATTAATGCATGAAGGTAAGACTATTATAGTTTTACACGTATTTCGGGAAATGTTTTATACGAGAACAATAATCTAAGGTTAATTGGTTATTACAATATTTATTGACCAAATTCATTTTAATTTTGTTGAAGATAGTAAATTATTAAATATGTATCTCTTTCCATACATTTTTTTTTTTGACAAATACTTAACATTTTATTTAGTTAGAAAAAATGTATTACATATAATAAATTCTTTTACTATGATCTAACAATAAACTAGAATAAAAAATGTTATTTATATCTTAGATTATTTATTGTAATTTTATCCGATAAGTTAATAATAAAGATAGAACTAAATTGATAAAAGAATAATTCAAAGTTGATTAAAAAAATTGATAACCGAATTAAATTGAATTTTTTTATTGATCAATATTATTTTTCTAGAATTAAATTATTCCGTTTACAGTTTGATATTTTGGATCCAGTTCAAATTGAACTGATCTGAATTAAGTTTTTATGTTATAAGTATAAATACAATGTATTCATATTTCTTTTTTGTTTTTTCTTTATGAGGGTAAACATAATCTTATTTTAGTTCTTTTTCTGATAAAAAAAATTGTTAATATTTATAAATGAAATACAATAACAAATACTTAGTTATAATAAAATAGGGAATAAAATTATTTATTGTCGAAAAAAATGCATCATCAATTTAAAATATTATCGTTTTTACCCTCAATAATCATCTATTAATAGAGAAATAAAATAAAATCAAGGAACACAAAAATTTAACCTGAAAACTTCAAATTTGGAGAAAAACTACAATCGCAAAGAATAATCGATATATATATGTAAATTTGTATAACATACAAAAAACACTCTCAATCCTTTGATTCGAAGTACACTCACACTCTTCAGAATAAGAATTTAATTATACATTACAACACCCTGTTACAAGAGTATACAAAAAATCAAATACTAGCTCAAAGTGTTTTTGACAATACTAACTCGAGATATCTTTAACTTAAAACAAGTAACATCATGAACTTAGAGCTTATTATATATTTTTAACTAAGAACAAAACTAAATCACACAAAAAAAAACATATCTATTGACATTAGGTTATCTAAAAAGATAAAAACGTAAAATACTTTCCTTTTAAAATTCACAAAAGCTTATAAATTATTTTAAATTCATAAAATTATTTCACGTTGGATGTTGTATGAATATGTTAAAATCTAAATAAATTTTATGTTTTTTTGAAAAATATTTAAGATAATCATTATATTCTAACAAAATATTTTGTAATTGATTATGTAAGAAAGTTATTAAAATCCTAATGGAATACACTTTAATGTCTATTGCAAGAAATTATGGAATGGTGATATGATATTGTGGAAATATTTTATTAGATTAGTTAATGAAGTTAATGTTGATGCTCGTAGTGCCTTAATGCATATCTTTTCAAATATTAATGAATCCACATCTTATTTGATTTTGTCAAAAATTCCCTCTTACTTCTTTCAAATTTATACTTTGTCTCAGATATAACAACTTTTAATAAGGTTGGGGAATTTCAACCAAATTATCTTACCAAAACTTAGTTGATTAGAATAAAGATAAATATGCTCTTAAATTTTCCAAAAACACTCTATAGTGATAGTTTATATTGTTGTACTTTTGTGGTCTGTGATTTGTGATATCTGCTTTGGAATATGAAAAAATATCTTCTTATCACAAGCAATCATATATGTACGGATCTTTTTTAACAAATAGGCAAATGATCATTTTACTTAATTTATTAATAATTTATATTATTATATTTCTACGATAAAATGGATTCCACGTAATTATATTGACTGACAGGATTTTGTTTTGTTGAAGTTATAATAGAAAGAATTTATTTGGCATGGAAAAAAATATGAACTGATAACAAATGAATTATATAATACTAACAATTAACTTACAGTACATCATGTAAAAATAATATTATCCAAAAGAAATAATTTTCTATTTTTTCGCCCTTGAAATTCCTGCATGACGTGCTACCCGCTAAAGAAAGTATCTCTTGATGATTGATGAATGATTGAAAACAAAACAAGAAAGTTTTAATCTTTGGGTCCATTCAAAGCACATACGTTAGAAATAGGAAGGTTTCCATGGTATGGATGATGATGATCCAAATGAAAAAGGCCCAATAATGTTAATAATGTATGAGGTGTGAGGACTAGTTATTAGCTTCCAAAACTTAGAATAGGGACACACACGTGCAACCAAAAGGAAACGATACAGGCCCGTTTCAACCTAATTTGGACCTGGGCCCATTATCCCATCAATAAATAGAACCAACACAAAAATACTTTTTTCTACCTGTTTACCATAAATATCCACGACGTTAAGGAGATAACGGACCCCTCTATTCTACATAAAAACAAGTAACCCTAAGTCAAAATATGCAAAGATTATATTAAAAAAAAAATTAAATGCATGACGGTTAGGAATCTAAGTGTCACTCTAAGTCTCACATAGACTATAAATGAGAAAGTAGAACACTATATAAGGATAAAGACTCATAAACTCATTATTTTAATGTTTTGGATTGAGAGTGGTGTAATGCCTTATGTGGTTGGACTCAGGTTTCATTAGTGTTATATCTCCCTAGTGAAACCCTCTTTATAGACCTAACATGAATTGATTTACATTTATTTATAATCATTGAAACTACAGATAAATAAATTGGTGGTATGAATAATATATATTAAGCTAAACCTATTATTTCAAAAATACATATTTGTGAATTAAAACAATCATATCTAGTAGGAAAGGAAGATTGAAGGTTGGTCAATAAGATTTTTCAACATCAACAAAGTAGGCAAATAATTTACATTTATAATATAATGACACTAAATAATCATGAAAATAGCTATGATTATCCAAATAAGGTTATAACATACCTACGGAATTCCTATTGAAACTTTAAAATATACAATATATTTTGTTAATATACCAAATTAGTATGTTTTGAAAGTTTGGTAGAAGGACAATACCAAAAATTCAATAAAAAACAAAAAAATTTAATTTAAGTTTGACTTTTGAAAGAATTAATACATATCAACTTTAAGCTTTTATTAAAGTGTATTTGATTAAAAAGATAAGTTCTTTAAGTTAAAGACAGTCATGCATCCATAAATCAGGAATTAACTGATACCATGGTTTGAATGTAGCCAGCAAGAGACTATGATATCATTGAATATCATAGAAAAGTCAAAATGAAAAAGAGAAGGATATATAAGAAAATATGAAAATTGAAAAAAAGAAAAGAAAGAAAAAACATGAGTGATGTCACAGCAAGATAAGCAACATGTTCTCTACTCATTGTTGATTTTGAGTAGTGAATGAAGTTGCCCTAATCCCTCCTTTGGGAAAAAGTTAGAATCCAGGTCTAAAGCACTTGATTATAGCTTGGTGTCGATGGAGAGCACACTAATGGAAGTGTAGCTAAGTGAGGCCCCATCACCCCATCATGCAAAGATTTCTCTTTTCTTTACCATTTTTTTTTTCAGAAAGTGGGGTTGTCTCTGTCGGAAGGAGTGGTTGTGTTGTTGTTTATCGAGGGCATTTTTGTAGTCTCGCACATTCACAGTTCACAATTCTTTGTCTTTGCTTTCATTGGTTCTATCTGTTCTAACCATTTCATGAAAAAAGATTCTCGATGGAATGATGCATCATGCACACCAACCTCTTTTATTCATCTTTCATGTATCATTCTCACACACTACTACTCCACTTTCCCCTCCTGGTTTTGACCAAACCCAATTTTGTGCACTGCAAAATATAACTTGGTCGACCAGTGATGAGACTATGATCATGTCTCCATTCAAAACTGGCCACCAAATAATAACAATTATTGTCTGTAGTAATGCACGTGATGTCCATATCCATTAAAGCTCATTAAACCAATATACCTTCATCATGCTTTTCTACTCCTTTTTCTTACACCCTCTCATTTTTACCCCTTTTCAGATCCAATAAAGTTCAAATAAATCTTTATTTAACATCATTTTTTCTGAAATCTCATCTTATTGATTACGTAAATGCCTTTATTTTATTTTCAGGAACTTTTGAATTTTTTTTATTCATATAAATCACTGAATAGTATTTATAGAGTAATATTGATAATCAATGCAAATAGAAAACATTGATGTGGGAAAAAAAATCCTTTTTCTAAAGAAAACTCTACAAAAATGAAACAGTATTTTAAACAGATTATCAAAAGGAAAGAAAGATGTGGAAAATAAACAAAATAAAAGATAATGATCATATAAGTACTTAAAATACACACATATTCGTTTTTTTCAATGAATAAAATTGGTCATTATCTTTATTGATAAAAGTTGTTTTTTATTAGTTTAAGGAGTTCAAGTCATGTGTGATATGTTAGATTGTGTTGCATACATAAAAGATAGAAGATTCATTAAAAGGTTAAAATTGAAAAATATGCATAAGAAAATTGCTTAGCGGCATTAGAGACAAATTCTAGAGGACCACATTGTATAACTTGGGTCAAAGAAGAGTTAAGGATAATTGTCATAAAATTGACCTACCCTCTAACTTTTCTTCATCACTCATTTGACAAGGAAAAGAAGAATGCTTTATTCTTGAACGATACAACTGCTAACTCATTGGTCAATTTGTTCCTCAAATCCAATAAAATTAGAAAGTAAATATAATGTAGTCAAGAGGCCCTTTTTCTTTATCAGTTTAACTTCTAGGGCTTTGTGCATTATCATTGATAATGGAATCCTAGAGAGGAAGTGAAGTGGTTGGTTTACGACTTTTTTAAAGTAATTAAGTTTTTTTACATTAAAGTAAATTAGGGTTGTATTTATATTTGGTGTAGAGGTATAGAGTTTAATATCGAAAAGATCAGAGTTTCGTCAGATTTCCATTCCTTAAAAGAAAATTCAGCGGTGCATCCACGGGAAAAATACAATTTGAGAGAACAATATTTGAACTTGATGAAAGGTTCACAAAAAGTTTATAAGATCCTAATCCTATCATTCTTTTAGTTATATTATATCATTGAATGACATTACATAAGATATTATTATCTTGAATAAGTTATTATTATATGAGATGAACGTTTTGCATCGAGTATAAAAAAATTGTGGTATATATAAAAAAAAAAAAACAAGTTTTGAGATTTTTATTGGAAGTGGTGTCATGTTTATATGAACAACTCATATTTTTATAAGTGGTCAATTTTGTTTGTCTATCCAAGTAAAAACTTCTAAGATGGTATTATAATTCATGGTTTGTCTTGGTGTTCAAGTATGCATCATTTTAGTAAGATTCAATCAGTTAGGAATCCAAATATGAGTTGAAAGTTTAACATTGAGTATAAATAAAAAAAGTTGAGTAGTATATAAAAAAAACAAGACTTGCAAACATTAAGCCTTAAGGTTTCATGTTAGAAGTGGCATGGTCTCTTATATGGATAACTCATCCATTAGATGTAGCATCATATTTACATTTTTTTTTTCCAAATGTGATTAAGAAAGAAATAACTTTTAAATCAATTTAACCTTAATTAATTTTTAATGTCTATAAAACATGCACTTTTTTTATATCATTATGAATCATTCTCCTTAATTTTTCTAAAGTTATCTTTATTGTTAAATATTTGCTTTGATGAAACATTTGCTTCTTTTTCTTTTTTTTTACGAAACGTCATACAAGTTATAGAGGGGTGAATTTGAGTAATTTCATTTCCTCTTATCCACGTATGCATTTCTATTAACATAACTTTGGCACAAGCATGTTTTAAAAAATATAGTGACATGTTTTTGTACTTTACAATGGTCTAAATATGGAAGGAAGGGAACATGCATGTTTCAAGAATGCTAATATAATTATTTGTCAGGTTAAACTAGGTTGTTGGTTGTGGACAAGTGTTGTATATTCAGATAACATCAACCTTTAATTATAGTGGGAATCCACTACGAGGGTTGTTTCCTAAGATAAAGATACAAATTGAAGAGATGAAAATAAATAAAAACTCAAAATGTAGCATGTGGGATTAATGGAATGGGATTAGGCCATGAAATGGTCTGGTTATGAATAGTTTGTACCACTCGTATATAGTTGGTTATTGCTAATAAAAAAATATAATTTCAATGATAAAATATTGTTTAACCTTTATTTTGTATTTGAAAGTCATGTTTGTTTACAAGTTATTGAAGATTGTTGGTTCATTCATATAGAGGTAGGTGAGTATGAACTCATCAAACTAAATGTTTCATGTGATTGAGTCTTACATATAATGTTTTTTTACTTGTCAGTCATTACTTTTTTTATTTTATCGTAACCTGTCCATTTTTGTTTATGTTCTTAGTCTATGTAGTTCCCTTCATCATTTTCACTTTTTAATAAGGTCTTAGGTTGGATCTATAACCAACTTTTGGAATGGAGTTTTTCTATTGTAATGAAATTGGGGTTAATTGGAGTGAAGTGAAATATTTCAAGGATCTTCCTTCCATATTTTATAAAAATGGTTTCATAATCTTATAATAAAATTCAAATTAAGGTAACTTTTGTAAATTAATGAAATGTTGCAAATTGAACTTATAAATTGATTCTTGGAGGCACACTTTTCTTTCCAGAGTGCATCGTAGAGGTTATTATGAAAGGCTAATCATATATTGTATATGTTGACATTTTCTTTTAGTCAAATCTACAATCTATGTGTTATTGACAAGGCTTATATCCTAAACATATAAGAAAAATTTGGGAAACATATACAAGAAAAACATTTGCAATTCAAAAGATCTATGACAAGGTCAAAGATCAAAACACATTTTCTTAAAGCTTATAATGTTCTACGAAGGAGGAAACTTAAAGAACATGAACATGATACATTTGAAGAATAGTTATTAGAAAAATTAATTTATGTTTCTATGTTTATGGATTTTGGGATTTTTCTAGAAATTAGGTTATGATTTTATGTTGTTGGGCTTGAGCTTTCTTTTAGAGTTTTCAAATTTTCTTAAACTTATGTGCTTATATAGGTATCAAAAACTAATGTAAACACTTTGGAGTCATGTCATATGCATTTGTATTATTTGATACAGGATTCTCTTGGTTCTTGGATTAGAACTCTAATTCATATTGAAGATTAACATCTCTCTGGCGAATCTTCATTTGACTTATTAATTTACTAGATTGTAGCGTTCTTCATCCATATCTTATTTTGCGTTTTTCTCTGATATATTTGTGTTGTGTCTTTTGAAAATTTAGATTCATAAATGATAAGACTATTTTCTAGATAGGATTATATCATTTACATACTTCAAAACCCATAATTTACATCTTAACATCTTCAACTTACTTTTTTTTAATGTGAGCTTTATCTAAGTGTTACACTTCTTTATAACATGCATGATAATAATATCTTAGGTGTATTTTTCTTCTGATAATTAAAAAAGAAATTATCATTCAACTCTTTATTTAACTTAATATACTCAAATAATATCATTGTTCACCTTCTTCTTTCTCTTAGGAAGTCTTCATTCCACACAAATATTTGTAACTACCGTTAGTTATGTTACAAAAATAAATCATCACAATCTCATACAATACAACATAATCTAATTTGAACTCATAAACCAAAATTAAATAATTGATAATAGCAAAGTTCACATCTAAAAGTTTATTTAACCCACTTATTACATCTCTCCTTTTAACCCTTACTTATTTTCAAACATACTAATAATGTGAATAAAATGACATAATAAAAGTCTATTTAAATAATAACTTTACAAAATTCACTATTTAAATAAAATATTTTTTAATAAATTATTGTAATAATACATGACAGTATCATGTTTAATTATTTCATATTCGATTACATAAATATATATATATATATATATATATATATGACTATTGATCATATCAACATTTAAAAAAATACAACTATAACAATAAATGTTGTTTGTATTTTAAATTTGTTAAGATAATATCGTTAATATAAGTTATCATATTTAAGTGTTGTCCGCTTTAAAATTTAGAGTTTCGTCATGAATTTTTTTTTTTTAATTTTAAAATATTAAAGAAAGAAAATATATTTAAATTATGATCAAGTGATATAAAACTATTAAAATATCAAAACAAGTTCTCTAAGTAAAAAGAGAGTTTAACTTTAAAATCACTTTACCATTTTCTCAAGAACTAAGAAAAGTGGGATTTGTGTTTTAGAAACTTATTTTCATTTCCAGATATGATATCAATATTCTGACATCAAGCGTGTTGAAACATAATTAAGTTTAATCACTACATCAGAAATATAACTATTTTAAAACATTTAAAAACAAAAATAAAATTTTTTTTGTAAGAAAATAACAAAGTTTGCAAGTTATTTATGGTTCAATATAAGATTGTTTTAATATTATCCCAAATATTATAACCTCATATAATATAGTTAATCGGACTGAATGATAAAAAACCAATTCGACCAACTTTATATATTTGTTGGAAACTGTAAATTTTTAGCTCATTATAATAAAGACGCTTTCCTACTTGTAATTGCTTACTCACGCAGAAAAAGTAGTGCTCCCAAAATTTAGTCTTCTTAACTTTGATTTCGTATAATTTAAAATGAAATGTACATGATGTATTATAAATTTAATTTATATTTTTCTATATATAAATTTAATTTTCTAAAATATTTATGTGCGACCGTTAGATAATATAGTATGATTCGATAATCAAATTACATTATCTTTCGCCTTTTCCTCGATCTTTAGTTTACTAATCAATTTTGTTTATACTTGTTTATCATATTTTAATGAAATCCTCTTTCAATAATAACTTAATAGATGGATTTGATAGGTAGTGTGACTAAATTAAGATGAATTTAGATGGATTTGAGTGAATAAATTTATGATGTTTCTTTGAAGAGATTTGGAGATGAAAGTAAATGAATTTAGAAGTAAAATTTATAAAAATTTACAAATGATTTGATTAATATAATAGATAAAAGAAAGTTTTAATAGATTAAAATATAATATTATTATTTTATCCTTATAACTAAAATTAGCTATTATTATTATTATTCATTAATATATATATATATGGTTTTGGGAAGGATATTTGTACCCTAAACCCTAAACTTTCATTCATCCTCTCGTATCTTTGCTATTTTTGTAGATGCAAAAAGTGGCTCATCCCTCAAATCCTTGCTTTCCTTCTCTAATATTGTGTTTAGATCCGTTGACGTACTGTTCACGCTGATGAAACAGATGGTGCGGATTGTGGTTGGTTCAACTTATTTGTAAGGAATTATGAGCGCTAATTTGTAATTGAGCTACGATTTTTGCCTCCTACTAAACTAAAGAGATATGCAAGAAAAATCATTTTATTTTGTTGAACTTACTTGTTTGTCCTTGTGATTTAACCAATCAAAATTAACTTTTATTTACTTTTTTAACTGTGTATATATTTACGGTGTCTTTATTTGTTAAATAATTCTTTTTATATATGGAATTTTGGTCAACTTGTTATAGCAATTAGATTTCAAAAATTATTTTGTTTTACCTGTTTTTATAACGATGAATAATAATAATAATAATAATAATAATAATAATAATAATAATAATAATAATAAAAAAATAATGACACTAATAATAAATTATATTTTTTTAATTTCAAATAACAGCTTCAATTTTATTTTAACATTATTTCTCTTTTTTATATTTAAATTTACATTACATTTATCATGAAAGATAAATTTGGAATCATACGATGTAATCTATTAAAAATAAAAATTAAATAAATTTTATCAATCAAATCAAATCATACACAATTTTTCACAAACTTTTCACTCACATCCATTTATTTTCACTCATATTCATTTGATCAGACTATTTTTTTTTCCAATCCAAACAACATCGTCTTCACCTACAAATAAACTCAAACCCACTCTCCCAAATTCACACCCCAATCCAAACACAACATTAGGATGTGTTCACTTGTGAATATTAATTTGGTAGAGAGGAAGAGAATAAATTTGAGTGGATTAGAGTGTGAAGTTTGTATTATTCTTTTGAAGGGATTGAGATTTAGAGGTGAGTGAGTGACTGAATTTAAAAGTAAAATTTATTAAAGTTTATAAGTGATTTGATTGGTGTGATAGATTAAAAACTAAATTTAATTGAAAGAATAACAAGATTATCAAATTGTCCTTGATGTTGAAAATAATCTAAAATTATATTTTGATGAGTTAGATTTATTTTATAAAAAATATTTAAATGAATAAATAAAAAAAATATTATAAAAATATAATAGATTTACTTCTTCAACCTTTTTTTTATAAACAATTTAAAAATTTGGGTATTAACTATTGTTCTAATCATAATTTAAAAAGTCGTATTTTAACATTATTATTATAATTATGCAACATTACATTATTAGTGAATTAAGAGAAGGATAAATAAATCGAGAAAATAATGGTAATCTTTCTCAAATCACTCTCAAATCATCTCACAAGATGTGAAAATGAGGAAATTTTTTGTTCCCTCCTTTTCCTCTCTCTTATTTCTAGAAGTAAATGCCTAACTCACTCTCAAATCATCCATTTCTAATCTCTCCCAATAATAAATCCTTTTAAGTGAACACAATATTACACATCTATAAATCCGAACATCATTAATTCTTTAATTAAATCCACATTTTCCATAAATATCTTTATGCAAAGAGAACACTCTAATTACTTGAAGGTATTTATTGTTTAGAAGGATAAAAGAGAAATTTTTTGATGATGAATAGATAAAATTTAACAAAATAAAAGACATAAAACCTATACCAGAATGAGTTGTCAGGAAAAGAAATTTAATTTCAGACCAAATATCTTTATTTAAATTTAAAAAATCAAACATTTGAATGAGGAAGGAGCAAAACATAATCAATTTTTTTAAAATATATTCTTTATAATTTTAAAGTGTTTTAAGTCATGATAACACAACATATAACGATCTCATAATAACCTTTTTTAACATATGATGATGTCATGTTAATGTTTATTTTAATGTATCTCTACACCAAAACAGAAAAGTTGAGATGTTAAAATACGTTAAAGAATAATACTAAAAGATAAAAAGACTGGAAATTAAAAGAATCTAAATTACAGACACTATATCATATTCTTTAGAAAAACATAATACCTATTTCACCTATTATTGCTACTATGAAAGCTTCAGCAATCAAACCATTATTAGATCCTCGTAAACTACTATTACTACTTACCCTTTTATGCAGCAGCTTTTTTCTGTAATAAATTTGTCTTAATTATTTAAATTCTTTAAATTACACGTGGTACTATTTTATATAGAAAGGAAAAGTCAAAGATAAAATTCTAATATCTTTGAAGGTCATTACAAAAATAACATGATAATTACTAAATTTAATAGCATTTATTAAATTAACTAAATTCTTTAATGATTATAAAATGATTAAAAATCAATATACGACCTAGAAGTAAAATAAAATATGTTGCATTATAAGCACTCAAGTACCTATCCTAGCAACATCCCTACATGTCATTATAGTTTACAATGATTTAAGCCTTTCATTGAAACATTACAAATATTTCACCCATTCCCATAAAAATATAAATCATATCTCTTCTTTCTCATGCATGTCCAGTGATTGTGGTGCCTTTACTTTGGACCTCACAAAAGGTAATCACAAATACAAAAGTAAAGTGCTCAAACTTTTACATTCTGTCATTAGTATATTTGCTTTATTTATATCCAAAATCTTTCATTGCTAGTTACAGTAACATCTACAATGTCTCCTCCAATGGTTAAATTAGGAAAAACAATTTGCTTTTTTATTTTTTTCCCTCCTTCAAACCTTCCTCTAACAAAAAGTTACATCTTCTAAACCTAAATAACAGAAGTATCTAGTTTCATATTAATTAAAGGATAAATTAATATTATTTAATTTCGCTAATCTTAATTTAAAACATTCTTTATAAGATTTCTTACTGGAACTTATGAAATAAAATAAAAATATTTTTATTATATTTAAGTGAGGAAAGAAGAATAGTCTAAAACTATATTTAAGTGGAACAAGGAGCTTCACCTAACCTCTTAAATATGTCCGTCCTAACTCCAAGACTGTATGGATAATTGCTTCTGCACCTGTGCTTTGATATAAATGCTTCTCTTTTTTCCCTCCCGTTTTTTTTTTTTTTCTGAAGAAATAATGTATGAAAATAAAGGGGTTATACTTTTTCTATAAATTAAAAAAGATCTTTTAATTATTTTACTAATAGAAAATACTGTTTAAATATATTTTTATTTATTGTAAATATGATTTTTATAGTTTTTTTTTAGTCTTTTGTTAACTATTGTTATTTGACATTAAAAATGAAAATGAAATACTAAAAACTAGTTTAGCGTATATTTTATAAAGTTTCATTTTATAGATAAAATTAAACTTTTATGAAATTTTAATTTACTTTTGTTACCTAATGTAAGTTCATATTAGTTTTTATTTATTAACAATAGTGTAATGATTAAAATAAACAAAGAAAATATTAAGAAACAATTGTATAAAGAGATTACATATTATTAAAGAAAAATGAAATAATTTACTGAAATCGTGAATAATTATGATTATGAATTATGTATTTATGGTTTACGCGTATTCATGTTTAATATTTTAAAATTCTTTAACGTATTAATAAATAAAATGTATAATTTATAAAGCACTAATATTTTTATAATAAATTAATTTATAATTTTACACAATAACAATCATATATTTATTATATTTTTAAAAACTATTGTACATTAAAATTAAATATAATATATATATATATATATATATATATATATATATATATATATATATAACACATAGGTGAATATAGGTGAAGAGTGAAAAAAATTTAATAAACTATAAATTCAAACATTGCTTTAAATTATATCTTTTAAACTTCTATAATTAATCTACATAATTTAGTTACTAATCACATTTAACTAATCAGTCGAGCACGTTCTTTACGTGCTTGAAAAAATAGTTGTTAGTTTTGATGCACCAATCTTTCACAATCACGAGGGTTTGAATTGTTTCTCAAACTTTTTGATTTACTTTTACACTTGAAAAATAGTTTTTGTGAAATCTTTAACCAATTGATAAAAGGAATTTAAGAATGCATATTGTTTAACCTTTATACTTAGAAAAAATTAAAAGAGAATGAAAAGAAAGCACAAGAGACAATAAGATTTATACTGGTTCGATTAAATTGAATTTATATCCAGTCTCTGGTTTTCCTCACTAAAAATTCGACTATAATAACAAGAGAAGAATTCGACTATAACAACAAGAGAAGGAATACAAGAAACCCTTATGCAATTCCTAAACTCTAAAACTACACTTCTTGAAACACTCCTTCAAAAAATGCAAAAATTATAATGCTCCAAGCAATTACAAACAACTACCACAATCACAGTGATAAAAGATAGAATTTCAATTCAAGAAACCATAAAAAGTAGTGAGAAAACAGTGACAATGATGAAACAATTAGACATGATTTAGCACATAACTTTGGTGTTAATATTACACCCTTTTCATTTGATCTTGATGAGCATTCTCGATGAACACTTAAACACTGCTGCAGAACCTGTTCCAAGAAAATATTCACCCCACTTTCTTCTTTCTTTTGATTGAGAAAACGTTCTCTTCCAATAGGTGCAGTGATATGATTATATGAATAGGCTGCTGTCTGGAAGTACCTAGTTGATTATGTTATTTGACTAATCAACTAGATTATGATAGAACTCAAGTTCATGTTTCAAAACTAATCTAGTTAACTAGATTAATATTCTAATTAACTAGCAAGACAAAAAAACAATAAATTTAACCATCACACACATATATGTCTTGTTTGAATTTCAACAATTCTATGCTATCATTTTTTTCATAGACATCATCAAAAACAACATAAATTCTCTTTTAAAAAATATAGAACAACAATAGTCATTACCAAATATATTCAACCCATGATTTAAAAAATGTAATTAGTATCAATTGCTTTCATTTTTGCCATTTGTACTGCTTTTGAGTTTGGGTTGATTACTCAATTATGCTCTCATCTGATAACCAATACAAACTTTTTAAAAAGATAATTAATCAAAACAAACGCAAATAATCTTTGCATAAATTTGGTGTTGATTTCATCGCTGATAATGACATTCGCATAAACCAATTTTAATATGGAGTCTTGATTTGTACTCAGCCAGGTTAGAGTTTACTTAAAACATATTTAATTTAGCTTTTAAACATGAGATATGAATTTGACTTTTATAAAAAAAATGTTGACATATTTACACGATATTTACATATTTTTAAAAGGTAATTTTTAAAACATGAGATATGAATTTGACTTTTATAAAAAAATGTTGTCATATTTACAGGATATATACATATTTTTAAAAGGTAATTTTTATCTAATTTTGAAACATGAGAAATGAATTTGACTTTTATAAAAAAAAAGGTGTTGACATAACATTTGAAATGTATTTATTTTAAATGTAATTTATATTTTGGTTACTTTAAGAAGTCAAAGAATTTAATTATAAAATTTTTAATAATATATTTACTGTCCTACTATCATATTCATTATATTATGTTTATTATCGAATTGATATACATAAAAAATGAGAAAGTAATTCTTATGGATCCTTCAAATTTAATTAGTTATAAAAGAAATGTTGACATATTTATTGGATATATACATATTTTTGAAAAGGCAATTTTTATCTATATTTAAAACATGAGATATGAATTTGACTTTTATTAAAAAACAAAGTGGCATATTATATATATATATATATATATATATATATATATATATATATATATATATATATATATATATATGGAACATTATGATTGATAACCAAAAACAATTAAATTTCATCAAAATAATAATAATACAAAATCATAAAGATCACATGGATATATAATTCGAAGATATTTAATAAGTAAAATATTAACAAATGTCTTCCAGAAGATTGTATTATTTGATCCAAATAAGTACTTATACTTACAAGCAAACCTAAAAATAATGAATTACGATAAATTAAGTTTGCACATCTAATCTCTCTAATTAATTATTTAGAGATGAATCTATAAATTAATTTCTTTGGTAACCAAAACCTAGATAGCTAATGTTAGTGACCAATTTAGAGACTAATTTATAATATAAACTATTTTAGTTACGAATTTAAAGATCAATTATAATTTTTGAAACTAATTTAGTTACCAATAATTTTTAGTTTATAAATTAGTATCAAAATTGATCACTATAGTGACTAATTATTTTGGTCACTAAATATGGTCATTATTTAAGATTTTTCTTGTAGTGACTTACCATCACTCAGACGTCACCACACCTATGATCCACCACACCTATGATCACAAGATGTTAGTTAAGAAAAAAATTCCTAATTTCGGATCAACCTCCCTCACAACTGAAAACTCTCTTAAACTTTTGTGCAACCATCGTTTTGATCTCGCAGGGAGGAGTTACTACTAGGGGTGGTTGTGATGGGAGTCACGATGGTCACCATCTTCATTACGGTGGTTACGTTTTCATACAACGGAAGGTTGCATTTCGGTGAAGCTCTAACAACGGTGGAGGTGTGATGCCTTCTTCTTCCTAGGGAGGAGTTACTACTAGGGGTGGTTGTGATGGGAGTCACGATGGTCACCATCTTCATTACGGTGGTTACATTTTCATACAACGGAAGGTTGCATTTCGGTGAAGCTCTAACAACGGTGGAGGTGTGATGCCTTCTTCTTCCTAGGCGAGGTGCGCGCAACGACGATCAAGCTCTGGCGTGGTAGCTCACGTTTTCGATGTGGTTGCGCCTTTGGTTCAGTCTCTTTTGGCGAAGCTCTTCGTGGCTGATGGAGAAGAGGAGTAGGAGCTTCTTGAGTAGTGTAGCAGCAACGACTTTTATCGATGTCCTCATTGCTCCTTCTTCTTCTCTAGCAAGGTGTGTTGGGAGTCAAAAGAGAATGTGGCATTGAAATGGTTACACTACAACTATGATTTGTATTTTTCTTTCATTAAACCTAAAAAGTGTGGGCTAGGCCGACAAAACAATTTTAATTTTAATATAAATTCAGAAAAAATTGAAACTCTATTTGCCACAATAACTAATGTTTTTAAAAGCATGTTAACCAAACATTATATAAGTTTCGACCAGGGATCATTTCTAATTTTACGCAAGGGATTAAAAATATATTTTTGCAAAATGAATTATATAAAATAATCATAAAGTGGTTTTAGTATATTACAATTTATATTAAACAAGGATATAAGATAAAATTTTGTTGTCATTAAAATAAACGATAAGAATAAGGATGACAAAGAGGTGGGACAGGGACACGTCTCGCTATCTCATACCCATTCCCATAAAAAAAATCATCTTCATCCCCATACTTATACCCAACGAGTTGGGTCCAACAGGCCAGGCCGTCAACCCGTTGTAAAAGGGACAGGTTGGGTTGAAGATTTCAACCCGTCAGCCCGTTCTGGTCCGTCCCGTTCAGCCTGTCAACTTGATGGGCTAGCCCGTCCTGACCCGTTGGCCTGTTTTAAAAAAATAAAATAAATTAAAAGTAATTAAAAAGATTGATTTTTATATTATATATTTTAAATGTATAAATATATAATAATATTGTAATTTAAATCATTAACACCTACAAATTAAGTTTCAATTATTAGTTATAATTGAATAATTTATTATGTAAATTTAATAATTATTTTAACTTATCAAATTAAAAACATTAACTAATCAATTAAAAGTTTAAAAAATATTTTATTTGATTAAATATGCCTTTAATAATAATTTAATTTATATGTATATATAAACAAATTTAAGAAAAATAAATAATTTTAAAATTTTGAAAATAAATTTAAAACTTTTAAAAAAATTAAAAAAAAAAAGAAAAAAAGTGGACTGACCAGCCCGACCCAGCCTGTTATACGTTCTATACGGGACGTGTTGTGATTATTGACCCATTTCTATTTGATGGACCAATCTGGCCCAACCTAGTCCGACCCAACCCAATCCATTTTTGACGGACCACATATGGATCTGGCCAAAACGAGCCGGACTGACCTGTTTGTCACTTCTAGTCATATGTAAATAAATAATAACTCAGTACTCGGTATTTTTATAAGTGTACTATAAATTCAAAACTGAGATATGATATTTTAAACAAAAAAAGTAAAAATGAAAGCAATTAATCGCATTGAATATGGCTAAACATTTACAACATGAAATTGAATTTGAAAATGTTATAGATGCAGACATTTTATATATGATAGTATTAAGTTTTGCATCTCACATTTAAGTACGTTAGACGCATACATACCAAACGCGATGTTATAGAAAAAAAAAGACGTACAAGTGCATTAAATAATCAACTAAACTTTACTATCTTTAGCGTTAAGTAGTTGCCTCATTATCACCATCCAGGTTTATTCACGTTACACGAGTCATGAGTTATTTAGTACTATCACTTCACTATATATAAACAATTAAATTTAATTAACAACAACGAGAGTGTAAAATTCACAAACTTTAAATGTCAAGAAAAAAATAGTAAATTTATATATATTTTTTTAAATTGTCCTAATTATGTTTGTAACATTCAAGAACTAACAACTTATGACATTCACAATATTCTAAAATTATTTAAGGGTCTTTCAAAAATTTATTATCTTGTTAATTTATTGAAAATAACAATTTTTGTAAATTTGCTTAAAGTACAAATATTATTTTGAAAAGATTATATCGCGGAACTTGATAATATACACACTAACAGAAAATTATTTAAAATCGCGTAGACTCGATATGCATCAACGTGAGGTTGTCGTTTTATATACTATCATATATAAAATCTGGGTATAGAACTACTAATATTTTATCATAAGGTCGAGATAACTTCTATAATATCACTTTATCTCTCTTATTGATTAGTATGAAAGTAGATGAAAGTTTTTCTTTTTCTTTTTTTTTTATTCTTTGATAAATCTCAATTTGGAAATTGTGTCGATAGAGACACCCCATATGATCAAGTCAATATTTAAGGGTTAGTGTTAATGCGAAAATAACTGGACAATAAAACTAATGATATATATTTTATATAATTGTATATTTATATTATTCTTGATAAACTTTTTTTTTCCATAGATTATGTAGATAATCCTTGTCATCTTTAATTCATTTAGTTGTTTTTCAGACACGGGGATTAGATTTACATAATACATAATATTATCTAGATGATTTCGACCTTTTCTAGTATTTTTCGGACTTTCCTAATATTTCTTATCAACAATAGCTTATAACTTTAATTCATATGATATGATGACATGACCCAAATCATCTTGGTTTACAAAGTTATATTACATTAGTTTAAAACTTCTTGATTTATCAAACTGATATGATCTCTTCATCCCTTATCATCAACTAAAGAAAAAATAAATATAAGTAAAAAAATTAATAAAAAGAGAGAATGTTTAATTAAAAAAATAGTAAGAAAATAAGTTATTTTTTTATCTATTTATTTATTTACTATCATAGTTTAATATGACTATTACCATACTAAAAATAAAAGAAATGAAAATAGATCTTAATCAACTATAAAAGTTACTTAATTGGGTATAAATTAAAACTATTTTATTCAGGTATGAATATGTTGTATGGAACATTTGGCGTCCATATTTGCCAAAGAAAAATGAGTTAAAATGTGAAAAATCAAATATTTTATTATGTTATTTTACACATTAACTCTACGAAACGATTCACTCCTCTTATCTTTGTTTTTTTCTTCTTCTCTCATCTCATATTAATATTAGTCTATTTTTTATTACAATCATAATTTAAATAAGAAAACTAACAATATCAAAAGATAAAATTATTATTGATGGATATAATTAATAATATTTTGACTCATATATTTTCAATCAAATATAACTCATTTTTCTTTTCTTCTTTTACTTTATTTACTTATTTATTTTTTTTCTATATAATAAACAAACTAATAATAATATCAACATATAATGATATTCCTTTATTAGTGTATATATAAAAATTACTTTTTAAGTATATCTTTATCTATAATTAGAACCATTTTATTTAATTTATAATTTTTCAATATATCTTATATTCAAGCAATAAAACGACAATTAAAATATATTTTAAGATTGAAAATTTAAAAATTTTAATTACAATATTTGATAATAACCCAAATTATTATTTTTTAATTTTAAAGAATACGAAAGCGCATGCATTACAACAAGAACATGACTAGTAATTATAATAATGTGTTAACATGTCGTAACGTCATGAACAAGGTATGGCAGACGTGTCTTTGAAAGTTTGTAATTTTAGTTGTGATTGATCCTCCGCTTGCGAGCGTTGACCAAAATGTCAGATTTTAAACCAATATTTTTTTGACAGAGATTGTTTATGAACCTGATAGTGAAAACTAAAATACAGATCAACTTGATCATATTCTTTTTTAGTTTTTTGGGTTCCATTTCCGATTTCTCGATACTTTGTCTCTTCCAAAAATTAAATATATAAATAAAGAAAGAAAGAAATCGATGTTGTTGATCTGGCTCAATAAACAACATCCTCAAGCACAAGACACTGACACAAAAAGTCTACTATTTTAAAATTGAACAAAACTCAATGAATGTTGTTCCTTCCAAACAAAATACATCATTGGAGGCTAAGTTACTTCATAGGTTCATTTGTGTTGAATGTTGGATCTGGAATGTTGAATCTAACAATAAGCTTCTTCAATGCTCCATGATCTGGATAAAATCAAAGATTCGTTTTTAAATTTTCTCTCTTTTAGCTTTAAGGGCCTTCAGGAATAGATTCTTTCTAATTTCAATACTACTAAATTGAATTTGAAACTTAAAGCAACACCTTTGGCTTTGAGCCAAAAACAAAAGCAAAAAAAAAAAACATTTAAATCCAAATGTTATAAAAGTATCTAAATTCAAAAATGATCTATGAAACATCTGATATGGAATATTACTATATTATACATCAACCTTACATGAGGCAACATTAAATAACTTCACCTAACATTTTGCAAGTAACAAGGGTTTGGGGGGAAAATTCATTACTGCTTTTCCGCTGAGATATGTAAGAAAACACGGAAACTAACTTTAAAAAAAAATTGAAATAAAGTTGGTGAATTTAAAGTATTATGAATGATGACTTTATTGATTTTTACAATGATTATATAAAAAATAGTTCTTAATCAGTTATTAGTATAGAAAATTCAAATTAAACATTTTTTTTATGTGTACATGGAGGAGATGATGATGTTATTTAGAATGGTAGTAATTATTAGAAAAAAGAAATGTGAAGTAGAATGAATAATGGAAGGAGGTGGTGGGTGTGATCCCATTGAGGGGTTGGAAGCTTTGAACTTTGTGGTTTGCCCAGTTGGACAGATAACAGCTTTTACAAGCCAGCTGATTATTTGACTTTTAGCCATGACTTCAGCCTGTGGGTCCCACCACAACATAGACAAAAAGGAACCTCATTTCTTAAATAATGTATGCAAAATCGAAAAATCATTTTAATATCACTAACAAGTTTGGTTTTTGCGAGAGTCAATGTCCCTTCTCCCTGGATTCCTAGCAACCATTGTTTTTCTAGAGTTGAAACATTGTTGAGAGAGAGAGAGAGAAAAAGGGAGAATGGGAGTTGCTCTGAATTGAATCGAAATCACTCTTTTTCTTTTCTCTACTTTATCTTTTCTTTTCTTTTTGGTTTTCAATTTAAGAAAATACTAGTACAGTAGAGAGATATCAAACGGGTTTGTTTTGGTTTTACTTTGTAAGTAAAAGAGAATTTGATGTGGGGCGCTTTGCTTTAATTATGCTGCAGTGAACTGAAGACAGAGAGAGAGAGAGAGAGAGGGAGAAGAGAGACAATCTTCCTTCACCTTTGATGACGGCTATTCAGGTGTTTTATGGACTGCGTCTTGCTACTGATTGAGCTTCAGGGATTCTATTACATGTAGTTTGATTAATCCCATTTCTCTTATTATTTTTTTTCTATTTTTGGGGTTCTTGATCCTGTGAGCTGCCTTGCAAATTTTGGGATCTGGGTTCTAGGGTTTGAGCTTTTGACTTTCTCTCTCCTTGGGTTTCTTTCCATCTGTTACTATTATATCTCTCTTTTTTTTTCTGAGAAATTTGGTATTGAAATCTATTCTGGGTTTTGGGAAAAAAAAGAGTCTGTTTATGTTTTTGTTGGTTTTCTCGTGAAATGGTGAGCTGAGTTATTTGTTTATCTTTCAAACAAAAATCTCATGTTTCACAGATTAGATTGTTGGGGAGGTGTAGTCTTTAAAGATTCCAGATTCCTTATGTTTTGTTGGG
>Ga0214544_1006317_pt1 | contig 21973 bp, 24 predicted proteins | sample CNSS3metaG_FD_160074 | JGI IMG/M metagenome (GOLD analysis project Ga0214544, IMG submission 160074) | Root nodule microbial communities from cowpea collected in UCLA plant growth center, Los Angeles, California, USA - CNSS3 | ecosystem: Host-associated > Plants > Roots > Nodule | place: USA...
CTGGTTATGATCTACTCAAAACTGATTTATATGCAATCCTAAATTATGTAGGTCTGTATGCTCATCATATGAAGTGTGTAACAAAATTGATTATGATCATATGTGACTAGAAAATTATGGAGATACTTGGTTGAAAGAGTATAAATGGCATCTGTAATCTGCATGTTGGTTAACCATTTTATCACATACAAATCTACATGTTAGTGTATTTATAGGTAAAGAAAATCTACATTTGTCACATATAAATCTGCAACAGCCATTATTTTTGAATCCCTTTCTTCTATGTTTTTCTTTTTTCGGCCAATGGAAGTTGGAACTAAGTTAAAAATGACTGGTCCAAATTTTGAGGTGCCTGAAATGAAGTCAAGCAAAGAACTGCGAAAGAAAGTAAAGATAAAGCGTGAAAGGATAATAAGCATTGGAGGGTCACCAATGGACCTAAGTTTTTGTTGTTTATATGTGGTGAAACACTCTTGAAGAGTTGAATTCCTCTACATTATATATTACTGTTTTATCAATTAAGACTTGCATTATTTTTGTTTTATTAGTTGGGATTTGGATAAGAGATAAATTGAACTTTTTTTTTTGTTCAGGATGTTGGTGAAGATCAAGAGGATGAAGAATGATAAAAAAATTCCAAATGGTATATGAAGATGAAGAGGAATGAAAGTGCAAGATAAATTGTACTTTTTCATTTTTGGAGAACATAATACTTTTTAATTAGTTGTAAACATTGTTACTTATGAAATTGTGTACAATATTACAATATAATTTTGCAATATATGAAAATTTTCAATTTCATATTATATGTTAGAAGTGCCTTATTTAATCTATTTTATTTCTACTATTTTAATAGAATAAATATATTTTAATTAATATTGTTCAAATAAAATTATTAATATTTTATTTAAAATAGTATTGTCTAAATGTATAGATAAAATAAAAATTATATTTTAAATTATTTTACATGATTCAATTTTTATAAGCTTTGTTTAAACAAATCTATTTTGTTCCACACTTTTATAAATGTGGCCTATAGAAATAAGCAACACGAAAAAAATCGTTGCATTATATTGGCCGAAAAACTGTTGCCTATTGGAACATTTTAGGCAACATTTTTTAATGGTTGCATAATAAGTAACAGTTTTCGAATTTCCTGGCCTAAACGGAAAAAAACCGTTGCGTATAGTATAGGCCACAACCACCTATGCAACGACCGCAAATCCGTTGCCAATTCGATGCCTAATCTTGAGGCCACGGTTTTTTTACTTTAGGCCATGGTTTTTGGTCCATTGCCTAAAGTCATTTTTCCTGTAGTGATATGTTTGCTCAATATTTTCTTATTTTTGGAAAAATAAATATATAAAATAAACACATCTCTTTTGCAAATTTAATTAAAGGGACCGTCTTTGGGCAGACGCTGTAGGGTGCTAATACCTTCCCTACGCGTAACTGACTCCCGAACCCTAAATTTGGTATTCCATAGTTTTCTAGAATAAATTATGATGGCGACTTCAAATCTCTATTTTCAAAAACAATTTTATTTTTGGTTCGTCGTCCCCGTCGCGATTTAGGTTGCGACAGATGGCAACTCCACTGGGGACTGCCAAAAAGTCAAGCCTATTTAATCGAATATGCGAAAGCGATGTGTTTAATTTAGATATTTTGTTTTTTCCTTTCTCGATTTATGAATATTATATATTCCTGTTGGTGTATGACATATTTGTGGATATTGAACCTTAGGGTAGAAAACATGTTTTTTGTATGGATCTTTTTTGCAGGCGGGGGTTTAGGTTTGCATTTTTCTCCCTTCACACACCTACCTTATATTTTGTACATGACATGAGTGTGGCCCTATACCCAAGTCTGAGTAGCTTAGGATTAGAAGGGCTTGTGTAGCAGTGCCATAGTGGATGTACTTCCAAAGTGGTCATTGTGAGAACCCCAGCTAGAGTCTGTTTGCTTTATTTGATACTCTCACATCGTGTTGTTTACCAATTGTTGTGATAAATGTCGTGAAGTAGGCCATAGCTCTAGTGACCTTTTATCTTTAGGAAACAGGAGATTATCCTAGTGAACGCATATACCTACCTTAAATCTTATGACGCGCTTAAACCTCGTAAGGCACAAAGGGAGATGTGTATTCCTATAATTCCTATTTTGTTTTTGTTTTTATTTGTATTTCATTCTTTATGTTTTCTTTTTAGGTTGTAATAAGTTATGTAAATTATTCATAACATCATGTAATCTGTAATTTTTTTTCTTTTTCTTGTACATTTTCATTATACTCATTCTAGATAGAAAATTATAAAGTTGTGTCATTTCCTTAGAGAAAAATGAAAATTAATAGGGAATCTGGAGTTGGAGAGCATTCTGGTTCAGAGTCACTAAAATAGAAGCAATCAATTAGAGCAAAGGAAGGCAACTTGACTTATCTTCGAGAGTTGGTGGGGAAGATGAAGACTATCCAGAGGAATAATTTTCGAAGGAAATATAGGAATTTACTGAATCTTCTAGAGATTGATACTCAGGTTCCAGCTATTACTACTTTGGTCCAATACTATGATCTGTCGCTCTGGTGCTTCACCTTCAAGGATTTTCAGTTAGTGCTGACAGTAGCAGAATTTGGGGATATTCTAGACCTACCGTTAGAAGGTAAAGTTCCTTACAAGCATACAACACAAAATACATCTATTTCGACATTAGCAGGAATCTTAAAAGTACACCCTATAGAGTTAGAAGGCAAAATGATTACAAAGGGAACTGTCAACGACATTCCTCAAGGGTTTCTAGAAGGGCATCTACGCCAATTGTCTGATAAAGACATGGGGGAAACCTTCATGGATGTACTGGCGCTCATTCTTTATGGCCTTATGATTTTCCCAAGCATCGATAATTTTGAGGATTTCTCAACCATTAATGTTTACATAGCATATAAAATCAATGCAGAAAATCCATTCATAGCAATCTTACCTGATGTTTATGGAAATTTGAATATGTGTTATGAATCTAAGAAGAAGAAGTTGTCATGTTGCTTGCCATTATTATATAAATGGTTTATTTCTCATGTCAGTCCAAATTACAAGTTAACTGCTAAAGGAGCACATGTATGGACATGTTTTTTTGCTAAATTATATAATGGAATGATCAAACGAGAGGTGTCCCAGCAATAGGGATCACATATCATATATTGTGGGGAGTACCCAAATGTACCTCTTATAGGAACCAAATATTGTGTTAATTATAATCCAATATTAGCACAAAGACAATTTGGGTATCTTATACGAGGTGCACCAAATCTAGAATCTTTAGTTGCAGTGTGGAATTGCTATGAAGAAGGGACATCTAATGAATTACTCTGACGGGTAAGAAGTGCTTAGGGTAGTGTCGTGTGTGCAGAAAAAGACTTAAAGTCGTGGGTAGTAAATGAGAAGATGTCTTATCAGCAATGGGTAATGGATAGGGTTAAAGTGGTGAATCTACCGTTCAAACTAGTTGCCTTCATGCCAGAACAACAAGATGTGGAGAGTGAGGAAGTAAAAACCCTTAAGGAAGAAATAGAAAGGATGAAGCAGAAAAATGTTAAGCTTGTTAATGATCTTCAAAAAACCCATCATGAATATGTAGATCTCAAAGATAACAATGAAGCCAGGATCAGAACTTGTGATCTATTGATAAAGAAGCAGAGAGAGGAAAGAAACCATCACTTCAGAGTACAACAGGATCTCGAAGCAGCTAATAAAGAGCTAGCTTTGAGAGGCAAAGAGAAGAAAGCGGTGACATTGTCTGAACGTGAGAAAATTGCATTATGTGAAGAATTGGCAAGAGACAAAAGGGAGGCATTAAACAAGCTGCGTAATGCACAAGTTAGGATTAAGGAGATGGAACAACAAAGAAAAAAAGACAACAACTTATGAGGCAAAGCTAGAAGAAGAGCATTAGTATAGAGCGGAGTTAGAAAATGACATACAGTACAAGAACAGAGAGTTCAAGAGACAAATGAAGGACACATTATCAGCCTATGAAGCAAAAGTGGCTTAAGAGAGTTGGTATCGGGCAGAGACGGAGGAGGAAAATCAGAGATTGATAACTGAATGTGCTGAGTTAAAGGGAGCTGTAGAGTATTGGAGAGGATGCTTTTCAAAGTTAGCAGCTATAGCTAACAGAGCAATTGAAGATGTACCCAGGATGTTAACTGATGCTGAGATTGCAATGCCTATATTCAATCCACCAAAAGCAATTGAAGATTTCCACGGTTACTACAGGAAGTTAGAAGGGGAAATGAAGAACATAGTGGCTAGAGCTTGAAATTGATGTTTATGCTTTCTTTCTATTTCTTGTTGTTATGAACTTATGAACATTGTGGATTTTCTGATGTATCGGCTACTTCATTTCGTGTTAATTTCCATTATTACTCACAACGTTATTCGCACAACTTTATAGTTTCTAGCTAGAATGTTTGCATTTGCATTTGTCTTTTCTTTTCCTTTTTCGCACTTCTCATTTCATTCGAATTAAAAAGAAGAGTGACAGTAAGTGAATATGGAAAAACTTCCGAGACACCGTTATAGGACTTGGGCCAATTCCAAAACGATGGAGGATTGGGAAAATGCGCACGAGGAAGTGAAGGAAGAAATTAGCCAGGTGAAAGGTGAAATTAGCCAAATGAAGGATCAAATGGGTTAGATCTTGGAAGCATTAAGGGCTATGAATAGTTCAGGAGAAAGTTCAGAAGTTGACGGTGGTACTTCCTACCCTCCAAGCTTTCATCCTCATGTATCAAGTGGACATACGGTTTACCCACCACATCATCAAGTGAGTCAAGGGACATCATCTCAAGCTTTTCCACCTTTTGGCTTACCCCCAGGTTACCATCCTCCAATGGTAGAGTATGTAGAGCAAGTTAAGAATTTGTCTTTTGGTGGTAATACAAGCATACATGTTTCATTACCTAATGAGCAATTCCAAGTGTCAACTGAGATGGTTGATTTTAGGAGTGAGCTACGCCCAAGAGAAAATACAGTTGGAATAACAACCTATACAGATCCTAATGTATCGATTCCACCACATGTTTTGACTGTAGGTGTGGGTTTACTAGAAAAGACACTAGCTCAAGTGATTTCATCGACTGAGAATAATAAGGGAAAGTTAGAGATATTGGAAGAGAGACTACAGGCTATTAAAGGGAATAAAAGTTATGGATTTGGTGATATTGTAGGCTTATCTTTGGTCCCTGACGTGGTGATACCCCCTAAATTCAAAGTGCTTGAGTTTGAGAAATATAGAGGGACTACGTGCCCAAGGAGCCATTTAACAATGTACTGTCAAAAGATGGTTGGTCATACTCATGATGAGAAATTTTTTATCCACTTTTTCCAAGATAGCCTAGCTGGGGCAGCACTGAATTGGTACATGCACCTTGAGCCGACTCATATTCATTCTTGGGTGGATCTAGCAGATGCTTTCATAAAGCAATATAAATTTAATATGGATACGACACTAGATAAAATACAATTACAAAATATGACAATGAAGAAAAATGAAACTTTTAAAGAGTATGCCCAGCGTTGGAGAGAGATAGTTGCCCAGGTCGAGCCACCACTATATAATAAGGAGATGGTTGCAATGTTTGTGAATACGCTACAGCCTCCGTTTTATGAGCATATGATTGGGAATTGGAATATAGCTTCTAATTTTGCGGATATCATTATTATTAGTGAAAGGATTGAGACCGAGATAAAAAATGCTAAAATTGCATATGGCCCGCCCGCGGCTGCAAATACCAAAAAACTAGGTTTCAATCAAAGTAAGAAAAAAGAAGTTGAAGTTCATGCCGCATTCGCATAGGATAACCACACTCCTTTTGATTACCAAATGCAGCCTGTTTCAAACAATCAGTTGTAATCTCAGAAAGCAACTACTAGTGATAGTCAGAACCCTGGTCAAAGTACCAATACAAGAAGGGAAAGGAAATTTTACTACCATTCCTATGACATATACAAAGTTGTTATCGGTGCTTCTTCATAAATCTTTTGTTGCCATTTGCCCAATGAAGCCACAACAACCTCTTTTTTCCAAGAATTATGATCCAAATGCTACGTGTGAGTATCATGGGGGAGCAAAGGGGCATTCGATAGAAAAGTGTATTCCTCTCAAATACAAGGTACAATCTTTAATTGATTCAGGGTGGTTGATATTCAAAGAAGATAAACCTAGTATTGAAGATAACCCTTTATGGGGGGCATGAGAAGACTTCAACAAATGTTATTGAGGTAAGGGAGCAGAGGTTGGTAAGAAAAGTGAGTGAAATTTGGAGCTCTATGAAATTCATCCTGGAAGCACTATTGGAGAAGGGGCTAGTAAAAGGTGAATATGATCCAAATAATGCATGTGCATTCCATCCGGGTGCTGGACATTCTATTAGTGATTGTGTGGAGTTCAAGTTAGAGCTACAAAATCTAGTTCACAAGCATTTTTTGCAAGTTTTTCATGGAAAGAAGGATAAGGAGGTATTGGCATAAATTGATCAAGAGTCTAATTTAACCACGACAAAACCTTTAGTGATTCATTTCACTATGCCTGCACCTTCTCTCATGGAACAAGGAAGGCAACCCATAGTGATAAAAACACCCTCGTCTTTTCCTTATGAAATTAACAGAGTTGTTCCATGGAAATATGTAGTACATGAACTTGGTGAGGGATAACAAGCTGAAAACATTTTTGTGCATGAAGGTCCAATTGTTGAAAATATATCAGGTCTTGGTGGGATAACAAGAAGTGGTCATTTCTTTACACCACCAGATCTTAGGAAGGAAGGATGCTAGAGAAGTAAAATCAATGATGGAATTGAGAAAGCAAAAGAGATATTAAGAGGAAAGACGATACAAGTTCAGGAAGAATGCAGAAAGGATAAACAAAAGGAAATATCATATGAAGAGGCCTATGAATTCTTGAAATTCATCCAACATAGAGAATACAAGGTGGTGGAGCAGTTGAATCGTATGTCGGCTCGAATTTTGCTTATAGAATTGCTCATGCATTCGACAGCTTACCGAAAATTGCTAATGAAAATACTGAGTGGGGTTCATGTTGAGCAAAATATTTCACTGGATAAATTTAAAGGGATTGGTAACAGCATTACCGTTAATGATTTCCTTACTTTTTTGGATGATGAGATACCCATTGAAGGAAGGGGACACAATAAGGCTCTTCATGTATCTGTTAAATGTCTCGACCATGTTATAGCTCGTGTGCTGATTGATAATGGTTCTTCCTTAAATGTGATGCCTAAGGTGATCCTAGACAAGTTATCACGTGATAAGTTCCCTATGAAGCCAAGTACTATGATTGTCAGAGCTTTCGATGGTAGCAAAAGAGAAGTGATGGGAGAAATAGAATTGCGAGTTCAAGTTGGTCCGTGTGTATTTCAAATAACTTTTCAAGTAATGGACACCCTACCAGCGTACAATTGTTTACTTGGTAGACCTTGGATTCATACTACAGGGGTGGTGCCTTCCACTTTGCATCAAAAGTTGAAGTATGGAATGGGGGATAAGATGGTAACAATTTCAGGGGAAGAAGAATTTTTGGTGAGTGGTCCTTCATTTGCTTGATATATTGAAACAATAGAGGAAGCTCTTGAGACTACTTTTCAAGCTCTGGAAATTGTGGGGAATACATATGTTGAACCATTTCAAATAAAGCCATATTTATCATGTGCCTCTCTAATGATGGAAAGGGTTATGTTGAGAGAAAGTTATGAATATGGAAAAGGCATAGGCAAAGTCAGACAGGGATCAATATTTCCACTGAAAATTGTTGAAAACAAGAATAGATACGGTCGGGGGTACAAGCCTACTAAGGAGGAAAAAAGAAGACTACTGGAGGAAAAGAAAGAACGAAGCTTAGCTCGCTTACAAGGTCGAGAACCAAAAGTAGGAAAGATCTCTGTTTGTGACTTAAAGAAGAGCTTTCGTAGTGCTAGATGGATCAATACTAGTCAAGTGGCAGCAGTTGAAGATGAATCTAGGGAAGGAAGTTCCAGATTGGTACAACCTTGTCCTCCAGACATGCAGATCGATAATTGGAAAACCGTGAATTTACCCGTGGTGTTTAAGTTCAATCAAATGTAATGCTTGTTTTTCTTTGTGTCTAGCTATTCCATTTTGTTTTTCTCCAAAACACTCTAGGATTTCTTTATGGATTGGTTCTATCTTTCGTTTTTAGTTCAATGTGATGTTCAATTATGTTTGCTTTCAGTACATACTTTTTTTGTCTATTTATTTTCTTTTATAATTCCAAATAATGCATATATGACAATGAATGTTTTGAAAATAATGATGTCAATGTTCTTAATTTTGAGCACCTTATTGATAATATTGATGATGATCATGTAGACGATTGGGAACCTTCTTATGAGTTGTTAAGGTTAGTGAAACAAGAAGACCGAGAAATAAAACCCTATCAAGAAATAATTGAAATACTTAATCTAGGGGATGAAGATGAGAAAAAAGAGGTTAAATTTGGTAACAACATGAGTAAGGAGGTACGAGGAAAATTATGTGATTTGTTGAAAGAGTTCAGAGATGTGTTTGCTTGGTCATACCAAGATATGCCTGCGTTGGATACTGATATAGTGCAACATAAACTTCCACTTAAAGAAGAATGTCCCCTGTTTAAACAAAAATTAAGACGGATAAAACCTGAAATGTCACTAAAGATTAAAGAAGAAGCGAAGAAGCAATTTGATGTAGGGTTTTTGGCTATAGAAAATTATCCTCAATGGGTGGCTAACATTGTCCTTGTGCCAAAAAAGGATGGTAAAGTTCGAATATGTGTTGATTATAGGGATTTGAATCGAGCTAGCCCTAAGGATAATTTCCCATTACCACATATTGACAACTTGGTGGATAACACTGATAGATTTTCATTGTTCTCTTTCATGGATGGATTCTTGGGTTATAATTAGATTAAGATGGTGCCAGAAGATATGGAGAAAACCACATTTATTACACTTTAGGGAACATTTTGTTATAAAGTGATGCCATTTGGACTTAAAAATGCTGGAGCAACTTATCAAAGAACGATGGTGAATCTTTTTCATGATATAATGCATAGAAAAATCAAGGTTTATGTGGATGATATGATTGCTAAATCTGAATCAAAAGATGATCACATCATTAATTTAAGAAAATTGTTTGAGAGGTTAAGGAAGTTTAAACTCAGATTGAATCTGGCTAAATGTACCTTTGGTGTAAAATAAGGAAAGTTGTTGGGTTTTATTGTTAGTGAAAAAGGTATTGAGGTTGACCCAGATAAGGTACGAGAAATAATGTAAATGTTAGCTCCTAATACTGAAAAAGAGGTGCGAGGGTTTTTAGGCAGACTGAACTACATTGCTGGATTCATCTCCTCATTAACCTCCACTTGTGAGCCGATATTTAGATTGTTGCGTAAAAATCAAGTTATGGAATGGAATGAAGATTGCCAAGCACCCTTCAATAGAATCAAACAGTATTTGCAGGATCCTCCCGTACAGCATCCGCTGGTATCGGGGAGGCCCCTTATTTTTAACTGTGTTGGATGAATCAATGGGTTGCGTTTTAGGGCAACATGATGAGACAGGGAAGAAAGAGCATGCCATTTATTATTTGAGTAAAAGGTTTACAGGTTGTGAACAAAGATATTCTATGTTGGAATGAACTTATTGTGCATTAACATGGGCATCACATTGTTTACGTCAGTATATGTTGAGTCACACTACTTGGCTGATATCTAAGATGGACCCAATTAAGTATATTTTCTAAAAGCCTGCTCTCACTAGCAGATTGGCTCAGTGGAAAATGTTGCTATCAAAATATGATATAACCTACGTGACTCAAAAAGTCATTAAGGGAAGTGCTTTAGTAGAATATCTGGCTCAATAGCCCATTGAAGATTATCAATCTATGCAACCTGAATTCCCAAATGAGGACATTCTTGCCCTGTTTGGTGAAAAGGAGGGTGGCCATCATGAAAAGGCTTGGATACTATTGTTTGATGGAGCATCTAATGCACTTCGACATGGAATAAGGGTAGTTCTCATCTCGCTAGAGAATCATTACATTCTGATGACAGCAAGGTTGTGCTTTAATTGTACCAACAATGTTGCAGAATATGAAGCATACGCCATGGGTATTTTGGCAGCTATTGAGTCAAAGGTCAAGGTGTTGGAAGTGTATGGTGACTCAGCATTGGTGGTTCATTAGTTAAAAGGGGAATGGGAGACTAGAGACCAAAAGTTAATCCCTTATCAAACATACATTAAAGGATTGATGGAGTATTTCGATTCCATTGAGTTCCATCACATTCCACGAGAGGATAACCAATTAGCTTATGCTTTGGCCACCTTGTCGTCAATGTTTGAAATTAGTCAAGATGAGGAAATGTCAATGATCAAAATGAAGAGTTATGAATAACCAATATACTGTTATTTTGTAGAAGAGGAATCAGATGGTAAGCCTTGGTATTTTGATATAAAGCACTAACTTAAGACCCGAGAATATCCTGAAACAACTTCTAAGAATGATAAAAGAACCCTGAGAAGGTTAGCTTCAAGTTTTATTCTAAATGGGGATGTCTTGTATAAAAGAAATCATGACATGGTGCTCCTCATATGCATCGATGCAAGAGAAGCAGGGTTGATATTGAAAGAAATTCATGAAAAGGGCTTTCAGTACACATATGAATGAGCACTCTATGGCTAAAAAGATTTTGAGAGATGGTTATTTTTGGTTGACTATGGAGAATGACTGTTACATACATGTGAAAAAATTTGAAAAATATCATACCTATGCAGATAACATTAATATAGCTCCTACAACCTTAAATGTTCTATCTACACTATGGCCATTTGCGATGTGGGGAATAGATGCTATTGAAGCCATAGAACTGAAGGCGCCAAATAGACAACGTTTCATTCTGGTTGCAATTGACTATTTCACCAAATGGGTGGAAGCAGTTTCTTACGCCAATGTGACCAGAAAAGTGGTAGTAAAGTTTATAAAAAAGGAGTTGATATGTCGATATTAGAGCTGCCAAAACGAGCCACCCGACCTGACCCGGCCCGGCCCACCACGGGTTGGCCACTGAGTGAGCCAACCCAACCCAGCTCATTTATTTGCGAGCCAAGAAAATGCCCACTCGGCTCGGCCCACCACGAGTTGGTGGGTTAAATGGGTTGGCTCACTTATTTAGAAAAAAATATTTTTTTTTCGATTCTAAATAAAATTAAATTCTTATTATAATTAAAATGTAAATAAAGGTAAGGCATTAAGTGACTTTAAATTACAAAAGTAAAAAAAAAAAACTAAAACACAACCAGTGTTACAAAAAAAATGCCATCAAAGTTCATGATTCAAATGCCATCACTACATATATAAGTGAATTCAATTGAATTCAATGCAATATTCACGTAATTGTAGATTTGTCATCCAAACTTGAATACACCAATAATTTAACAAAATTATACATTGTTATCCAAACCTGCCAATAATTTAACAAAATTATCGACTCTTATCCAAACCTTAATACACCATTAATCTAACCAAATAATCCACAACATTACATGATAATGAACATCCAAATTACTATCCAACTATAACATTAGAGTCTTGAATGGGGAAATCCACAACATTTTCATCTTTTGATGCATCTTATTTGTCTCCATCTACAATAAAAAAGAATGTTAACTAACAGTATTGAAATACTAAGTAATAGCCATTGAAATAAGATCATCTACAACTTTATGGTCAATTTCCTTAGATCTTAATTTCCCAGCATGATCAATTATCATTTTCCCCACGTCATTGTTGTTTAATTTCCTTAGGACCGAACACTTTGACAAATGACGCAACATTTTGAGGTTCCTATTTTTGTACCACTAGCAACATATTTTGCACCACACCCATTGCATTTTGCATTTTCTTTACCATCTTTTATACAATTTTTTGTAAAATGATCCCAAACTTTAGAAGTACCTACCCTAGTTCTCTTACTTTCTCTATCACAATCCTTATCCTCATTATCAATCTCTTCTACACTTGGTGGCAAAGAATCATTCAAATTACATGAACACATTGATCATCTACGGTTTCAGAATTCATTTTGTTCTGTAATAATAGCACGATATAATATCATCAATCATTCATTCAAGTCTAACAGAATTGATAAATATTCTATCAAGTATGAACTAATATAGTAATATTTAACAAAGAAAAAACTCAATGTGACAAGTATCAACAACTCTTGAATGCACTTCTTGTATCAACAACTCTTCAACAACAATTTGCACTTTGTAAATTATCAGTGGGTGGGGAATTATTATGCATCATCAAACAACTACTTTATTCGACTTGAAATATATACTACTTTATACTAAATACTACTCTTGAAAAATTAATACAATTTAAACACTTAGAAAAATCTCGAAGCTTGCCAACAAACGTGTCAACGTACAACAACAAAATCAAACACTTAAAAAATCACTCACAATTCATAAAAATAGTGTTTTTTAGCACGATATATGCTAAAGTGATTGATGTGAGCAAAAGTTGAACATATGTATATTGGTAAGCCTAACAGTTCCCTTTATACTAATTCAAATATTATGACAATATGGAACTATAAAGATGTTAGTTTTGAAATGGTTGAAAAGCCAAGAAGGGGGGGTTGAATTGGCTAGGTAAAAATTTAGGCTATTTTTGCAAGCAAAAAACCACCTTTAATTGAATCAAATAGATCACCAAGTTAGGATGCAAACAATACTAAACTATACATTGTCAATCGATCAAAAACAGAGTTAACAAATTGATTTTACTAAACAAATTCTGTTCTAGTATAATCAATCGATTGAAACTGAAAAACAGTCGACTGAAATACTGGGAAAAATGCAGAAATGCGAATTTGAATTTTAAACCAGAAACAATGCTCAAGAATGATCAAGACCAGTTCCAAATGATCATACAAACATGCTCAATGCTGCAGATGCCATGAAAACATGCAAGAACATGAAAAAGATGATTAAAACACAAGTTCTTGAAACTTTAAAATGAAAATGCAAGAGAGAAAGGTTAGAGAAGAGAGGACACCACGAATTTTTATACTGGTTCGCTCAAACCTGAGCTATATCCAATTTGTCAAGGCAACCTTAGCTTGACTTTGCACTATTTCAAAAGTTTTACAAAGTATCCACCCTTACACTTCCAAAATATGCAAAAACACCACAAAAGACTCTTGAATCACACAAGAATCACACCAGCACAACAAGAACCCTCTTGCAGACCTGGAAAACCACCAGGCACACACACAAAGCTTGAGAAAGATCAAACCTCAGTGGTAGCACAGCCTAGCCTACCACAAACCACTTTCTCCAAGCTTCAAACCAAGCCAAAAGCTCCAAGAATTGATCCAAGATCAATCTTCAACATCTGCAACACCTATGATCACGAAGGAGAGAGTTTCCATAAGTTTCCAGAACCAAATCGTGCTCTAAAATGATCAACTTACCTCTCTTTCGAAAATCACAGCTTAAATAGTTAAACTGTTACGAAATTCATCAGGTTGATTTCCAAATCAATTGGTTGATTTCACTTGACTTAAGTGAAATCAGTCGATTAAAAACTAAATCAACTAATTGAATTTGTTGTAGTTTAAGACTACTGCAACCAACCTTTTAACTTGTTAAAAAGTCATTCAACAGATTAAAAGAGACATTTTAACCTGTTGAAAAACCATTCAACAGATTAAAAACACAATAAAGACCAAACTACATCTAATTAATGCTATAAGATCTACAACATGAATTACAAACTACAAATACACTTTCTTAATGATGTAACAACATGGAGAGCACACGTTCCAACCTTGATCACCATGGATATCATCAAATCTCCTTTCCTTCATCAATGTAGGCTTCATTCGAATGGTAATGGCTTCAAGATAGTTCAAAAGAGCTTCATTCAATCTTCATCAAATCTTCAAGAAGCAAACCACCTTGGCTTCTCATGTCAACAAAAGATAATTTCATCCAATTATAAATGAAATTAAATGTCATAATATCATATTTGATATATCACGAAAAGATGAAATACTGAAAGTATAAATGTTACTCAATTTTCTAAGAAAATTCAAAAAATTATTAAATTCTCATGTGAACAAAACCTTTCGCTGAAAAAAGTGATAAAAGTAGCAAGGCTATATAGTTAAAAAAAACCTCGATAACTCTTTTCAATCAACAACAACTAGATAAAAAAATTTAAAAAAACATTAATTTTAACAATTATAAAGGGAAAATAGGGAAGTGGAAGGAAATATTGTGTCTTATCATTTCGGACCAAAGCTATTGTCGTAAATCTTCCCAATCCCACATACCACCGAACCACATATGACTTCCCATAAATCTTCTTTAGCTTTTTCTACTGAAGCTATTTAAACTACTATAGCCACCAAATATGCTTTCTTCTACAATCTCAACCTTCTCTTTTAATAAAAAAATAAAAGTAACTCGGATAGAATAACAAACAACAACTGTAAAACCAAGCCAAAGCTACAATATGAGGAGGAGCTCATTCTAATGAGCAACGCAACATCGTCGTCTTCGAAGCCTGCGCTACGTAGGAGCACAGTCGTCGGTCAGAGAAGTGATTGTGTTGTCGGTTGGAGACTAAGAGTAGAAGTTGTGAAGAAGGGAAGAAGAGAGAAACTTTCGTTTGAAAGGAGACACATTTAGGTTTTAGGGTTTCTATTTTTATTTTTTAATGTAATTTAAATTAAATAATTTAATATTTAGAATTGGGTAGGTTGGTGAGCCAACCCGGCTCACCACAGGTTTAACCCGGGTGAGCCGGGTTCTTAGTGGGTCGGGTCCATTTTTTGACCCGTACTGAAAACTTTTAATTTTTTTTAACCCAACCCGGCTCGAACCCATGGTGGGTTGGGTTGGCTCGCGGGTTATAACTCGTTTGTTGACTCTAGTCGATATGGGCTGCCTAATAAACTTATAACTGATAATGCAACTAATCTGAATAATCAACTGATGAAAGAGTTATGTGAAGAATTCAAAATTCAACATCACAATTCGTCTCCTTATCACCCAAAAATGAATGGGGTCGTTGAAGCTGCTAATAAGAATATAAAGAAGATTATGGAGAAAATGGTGATTACATATAAAGATTGGCATGAAATCTTTCCCTTTGCCTTACACGGATATTGTACGTCGTTACGGCCTTTACTAGTGCAACACCTTTCTCTTTGGTATATGGGATGGAAGCGATCCTTCCTTTTGAGGTAGAAATCTCATCTCTAAGGGTGCTAATGGAAACTCAATTAGAAGAAGCAGAATGGGTTCAAGCTAAATTTGACCAACTTAAATTAATTGAAGAAAAAAGGTTAACAGCAACTTGTCATGGACAATTGTATCAGAGAAGGATGAAAAGGGCATTTGATAAAAAGGTTCGTCCTAGAGAGTTTCATGAAGGTGATCTGGTCTTGAAAAAGATTGGCTTAAATAATGGTTTGGTTCTAGTTTTCGTTCGGTTTTTTCAATTTGGTCCTAATATTCATCAATTTTATTCAATTTGGTCCTTTTCGCTAACACCATTAAAATAGTTAACGGAATGTAAATAATAATCGCCACGTGTCATTTTGTGATTTTTTTTAATTTTTTATATATTTTTTATATATTTTTTTAATTTTAAAAAAAAATTAAAAAGATTTTTATTTAAAAAAAATGTACATGTGTCAAGCTCATATCATGTCACGTGTCATTTTTGTAATTTTTTTAATTTTTTTTAAGTTAATTTTTTTAAATTTAAAAAAAATCCACATGTCAAGCCAATATCATGCCACATGTCAAAGTTAGTTTTTATATTCAATTTGGTCATAATATTTGTTATTTTTTTTCAATTTGGTCATATTTTTTTTTTAATTTATCATTTTTGTTCCTCTCCAAATTAAGACAAAATTTAATTTGTATATAAATGTTATATGGATATTCTTATTAAAATGCATATTTTTATTAAAATGCACTATTTCAAAAGATTTACAAAGTATCCACCCTTACACTTTCAAAATTTGCAAAAACCACACAAAAGACTCTTGAATAACAACAATCACACCAGCACAGCAAAAACCGTCTTGTAGACCTAGAAAACCACCAATCACACACACAAAGCTTGAGAAAGATCAAACCTCAGTGGTAGCACAGCCCAGCCTACCAAAAACCACTTTCTTCAAGCTTCAAACCAAGCCAAAAGCTCCAAGAATTGATCCAAGATCAATCTTCAACTGCTGCAGTCAGAATGATCACGAAAGAGGGGGTTTCCACAAGTTTCCAGAACAATTTCGCACTAAAAAATGATTAGAATACCTCTCTTTTGAAAATCATAGCTCTTATAGTCAAACTGTTATGAAATTCAACAGGTTGATTTCCAAATCAATTGGTTGATTTCACTTGACTTAAGTGAAATCATTCGATTAAAAAAATAAATTAACTGATTGAGTTTGTTGCAATTTAAGACTACTGTAGCCAACCTTTTAACCTGTTAAAAAACCATCAAAAGATTAAAAGAGATAGTTTAACCTGTTGAAAAACCATTCAATAGATTAAAAAACACACCTAAGACCAAATACATCAAATTAATGCTACAAGGTCTATAATATGAATTACAAACTTCAAATACACTTTCTTAATGATGTAACCATGTGGAGAGCACACGTTCCAGCCTTGTTCAACATGGATATCATCAAATCTCCTTTCCTTCATCAATGTTGGCTTCATTCCAATGGTAATGGCTTCAAGATAGTTCAAAAGGGCTTTATTAAATCTTCATCAAATCTTCAAGAAGCATACCACCTTGTCTTCACATGTCAAAAATCTCCCCTGGTTTGATTAAGCCAGCCTCTATCTTCTTCTATCTATCTTCTTCTATCTTCCATTGCAAATTGCTTCCATTGGTTAGATACCATTAAATTGATGAAGTAAAACCTAAGCTTGAAACTTGTGAACCTGAAAAACATTTATAGTAGCAATACGCACAAGCTAGCAAGCACACAAATACGCACATGGTGTTTCTAAGAGAAGTATGATGCAAATGCAAAAATACAAGTGTAGTATTTATAATTGAACAGACTGATTTTCAGAAAAAGTCGATTAAATGGTGCATATTTTCCTAATTAATTCGTTTTAGGTTACCCAAACCAGATTATTGCAGTCCAAAATAGTATCTCACGCATTCATGGTGTTTCCAATGTGTTTTTATGAGTGAATCAATCAGTTCAGATAATGTGAGCTACATGCACATTGGAATTGTACACTACACATGTTTTTTGGTCAAACAAATTAGTAAAAGCAACACATGGCTGATGAAATAGAAGTTAAGAGCAAATAGTACCAAACAAAAAGATGTTTTCTTTGATTGGGTCAGCTTTGCAATTCAATTCATGAGTAAATGCATAGTTTAAGTAAAATCAACACGTTGAAAAGCAAAATCAGTCGATTAAAACAACACCAAAACACCAAAGATTAAAACCGGAATCTGGTCAAGTGAAATCAGCTGACTGATTTTGAAAATCAATCGATTGAAAATCATAAAATTGAACTTCATTTTTCCAAATTCAGTTTTAATGAAATCAACATACTGAATTATGAAATCAGCAGATAAAAAAACATAGCAGATCAAATTTTCATCATTCAGTGGCAGTTTAAGTGAAATAAACATGTTGAAAAATAGAATCAACAGGTTGACAAATCATGATTTTTGCAAACATAGACAAATTTAAGTGAAATCAACACGTTGAAATAAAAAATCAACAAGTTGAATATGACAGTTTTCAATTTTTGCATACAACAAATGATTTTTATGAAATCAATGCATGAATATATAAGATTAACATGCTAAAAACACATCAGACCACATTCTTCATGTCTAAGATGCCTAGTTCAGTTTTTAGCTTGTTAAACTTATCTCTAGCCAATGATTTTGTAAACAAATCTGCCAATTGATTTTGAATTTTAACAAATTGAATTTCTCAATCTCCCTTTTGAACATGATCACGAAAGAAATTATGCCTAATCTCTATATGCTTGGTTTTAGAATGCTGTATTGGATTCTTGGTTAAGTTGATAGCACTAGTATTATCACAATACAAAGGTACCTTGCTTAGCCTTACACCATCGTCCAAAAGTTGATGCTTCAACCATATGATTTGTGCACAGCCATGTCCATCAGCAATATACTCAGCTTCAGCAGTGGAGAGAGCCACACATGCTTGCCTTTTGCTATTCCATAAAATTAGACTTGAGTCAAGCAAATGGCAAGTACCACTTGTGCTTTTCCTATCCAATTTGCACCCTACATAATCCGAATCTTAAAAGCCACTAAGAGTTATGTTAGAATCGCATGGGTACCATAAACCAACATTGGTTGTTCCTTTAAGGTACTTTAGAATCCTTTTTGCAGCTTTAAAGTGTGATTCCTTTGGATTTGCTTGGAACCTAGCACATAAGCATACACCAAACTGAATATATGGCCTACTTGTTGTAAGATAGAGCAAAGACCCAATCAACCCTCTATATTTGGTTGAATCAACTGGTTGGCCAGCCTCATCTGCATCCATAAGGCAATTTGTAGCAATTGGAGTGGCAGATTCCTTACAATCTGTAAGACCCGTGGAAAATTAATTAATTAATTAAATGCGGGGGTGGGAACTTTAATGAAATTAAATGTAATTGGTATGATGTGGAAATGTACTAGCTCAAGTGGTTGAGAGTACTTGATTGTTTGAGAGGACTTGAGTTCAAGTCCTATGTATGCCATTTGTGTGTTATTTGATTTATTATTATTTTGATAATATATTTGTTAACTTATTGGCAAGTGTACCAATTCATTTTCATGTAGTAAAATGGTAGTCCAAGTGTCGATTTCCCAAAGGATTTGTGTTTGTTAATCTACTTGTGATTATTTAGATGTTCTATCCATGTCTAGTTCCAAATTCATTTTCCAATGATTTAGTAACAACAAATAACATGATATTCCTATCATACACATTAATAATAAAGATAGAACAATTTGTAATTTCGTCCACAAGGTGCCCTTGACCGAAGCTTTTTTGAGTTTTTCTACATTTCCACAACAAAAGAACTAAATCCTTTCCTTTGATTCTCGACACTTAACCAACCAGAATTGTCTGCTCGCTGGGCGAGCCCTATCTCTCGTTGGGCGAGAGATCACTTAACTGCCACAAAATTGCTACGTCTCGCTAGGCGAGACAGACCTCTCGCTGGGAGAGTGGGGGGCTCTGGCTGGGCGAGATGGTCTTGATAGACAACTTTGTAGTCTTCCATTTTCCTATACAATTACCTATACAATGATCTGAGAAGAGAAAAATACTCCTAACTAAACAAAACACAAAATACTAATAAACTACCTAAGAAATAAACACAATACACTTGAAATAAAGACAAATAAGAGAGGTTAATAAGCTTAAATACCAAGTATTTATCAAGCTTATCAATATTTGTACCTAGTGAATGATAGTATAATCATAGTATTTTGATAATTATCACTTAAGATGAGTTGGTTGGATGGTTGTGTATTGAATTGGCGTTGGTATGGTCACGGGTTCAAACCTTGATGGACATAAAGTAGACTTTATTTTTGTTAAATTTAGCTTGGAGTGAATGTGAAAAGGTAGAGGGAATCCTAGCAGAAGCGGCAGCCAAGAGGGTCTGAAAAACAACTTTGTAATTATCATTGAATAGGCATTAAACCCATAATTAAGCCCAATTTCGTTTCAGGTTTTCAACCCATTATCAAGACACTTATAAAAGCCAAATTTGTTGGCAAAAGCAATACAAGTCTAAATGTTGAAGCAAGATAGATTTTGATGATGATAAAAGAAGCCTGAAAGCCATCTGGAAGTCAATATGAAGAATATGTATTGTTGTGTTTAAAGATATCTTGTAAAGTGTAATTAGATTAGTTAGAATCAATATTGTACAAGAAAATTCTGGTATTTCTCGAAAAATCAAAGTGATAATCGATTATCACTTAGGATAATCGATTATCCTGAGTTGAACCAATTTTTTCAAGAAAGCACTGGAATAATCGATTATCACCTCTAATAATCGATTATCTGTTCAAAAATTTGTTTTTCATAAAACACACTGGAATAATCGATTATCACTGATAATCGATTATCCTGGTCAGTTGGGCGCGACTGTTCAGCTTTTTGACCTAATTTCTAGAACCCCTATTTAAGGAACCTCAGAGTTACTTCTCACTTACCTTTTTGAGAAGCTAGAGTGTTAGTGCTATGACTGCAAGAGAGTTCTCTAAGTGTTCTCAAAAGAAGCTTTGAAAAACCTAGTGTGGGTAGAGCGATAACTTTTCCTGAGAGGTGTTCTAGGAGATTGAGTGCTGTTGTTGTTGCTAGGAAAGCTAAGGTCAAGGTTCTCTGTGTGATTCAGAGAAAGGTGTTCATCTCTTGTGTGTTCAAGAGAGGTTTTTTCTTTCCTTACTATTTTACTATCTGATTATAAATCTGTTATTTGTTAGTGATTTAGTTAATCTCGTTTTTGAGAGATTAACAACTAGACGTAGGGTCTTTTGATCTGAACCAATATAAATACTTGTGTTCAGTCTTCTTCTCTATCTCTTTATTTCATCTATTATTGTGTTTAGAGAAATTAATATTTGATTTAATCGATAAATTTTGGAAAAATTTTAAAGTATTAATTTTATTACTTAAAACCAATTCACCCCCTCTTGGTTTTTGTCCAAACGCTTAAACATTCTGCTGCGCAATACCAACAATTGGTATCAGAGCTTGCTTTGATAGTTATTCAAATTTTTCGAAAATGGTTGGACAAAATCAAACCTTTGCTGAGGGTGCGTCTATCAACAGACCTCCTCTATTTACTGGTGAAAACTATCCTTTCCGGAAAGTTAGGATGCAAATTTTTCTGGAATCTATTGATAGAGGTATTTGGGATGCTGTGGTAAATGGTTCATTTGTTCCTGTTAATGTTGTAAATGATGTGCAGGAACCAAAGTCATTCTCGCAATGGACCGCAGACGAAAATAGACGAGCCTAGTATGATGTAAAAGCTAGAAATATAATTTCATCTGCCTTAACCCTAGATGAGTTTTATAGGATCTCAGTCTGCACCAGTTCAAAAGATATGTGGGAAATATTGCGTGTGACCCATGAAGGAACAGACGATGTGAAAAGGGCACGCAAGAACTCCTTGATCCAAGAATACGAAATGTTTCGGATGCAACAAGTAGAAACTATCTATGATGTGCAGAAACGATTCACACATATCGTCAATCATCTCACAGGTTTAGGTAAAACTTTTGACACTGATGAATTAAATATAAAAATTCTTAAATCCTTGAACATGACTTGGCAGCCGAAGGTGACAGCCATCACGGAGTCACAAAATCTTGCGACAATGATGATGGCAGCTCTATTTGGAATTGGGCAGGCTAAATGAAGAAGAAGATATTGGAAGAAAGAAAAACATAGCCTTTAAAACTGAAGTGGTTAAAGGCAAAAAGCAAAAGGAAGAAGAAGATTCAGATGACGATGAAAATCTTAGTCTTATGATTAAGAAATATACAAAATTCATGAAGGCCAAAGGTAAAAATCAATTCAAGAACAACAAGAAGGATAATCTAGGATCATCCTCAAATTTCAAATGTTACGGATGTGCAGAATCTGGACACGTCAAGGCTGATTGCCCAAATTCAAAGAAAAGCGAAGAAAAGAAGGGCATAAAATTCTTTAAAAAGAAGGCATACATAGCATGGGAAGACAATGCCTCAAGCTCATCAAATTCTAGCGATTCTGAAAATGAAGAAGCTAATCTATGTTTGATGGCTAATCACGATGATTCTGATAGTGAGGTAAATTCTACTTGCTATGAAAATGA
>Ga0214544_1006318_pt1 | contig 21973 bp, 25 predicted proteins | sample CNSS3metaG_FD_160074 | JGI IMG/M metagenome (GOLD analysis project Ga0214544, IMG submission 160074) | Root nodule microbial communities from cowpea collected in UCLA plant growth center, Los Angeles, California, USA - CNSS3 | ecosystem: Host-associated > Plants > Roots > Nodule | place: USA...
AGAAGATAGGGATTGAGATTAATCTCCCTTGTGTATAAACCACACATAGGGTAATCTATTTATAATAGAGAGAGGTACAAGTAAAAAGAGTAACTGAAAATAAAAAGATTAAATAGAAGATATTGTTGTATATTGTGGTTATCAATATCTAACAATATCTTAATAATATCAAACTATATCTAACAAAAATGAAATTGTTGTCTCCTTCTACTAACTACACTCTAGGATATGTACCACCCAACTCTCACTACCAATTTTGAATGCCAATTCTATTTGAATTATGGTGTCACACACTGCCATCATTTCACTGTAGTGAAGATTGAGATTTTACTCGTAAAATCGTATGAGCCTACGATTTTGCGTTGTATTTCTGTTTCAAATCTCAAGTATGATCATGGCCCAACAAAATTGTACGTATCGTCAAACAGAATTGTGAAATTGTGTGGATAGCAGTTGTTTTTGTATTGTCTGCTGCATCCCCTATTCACTTTTTTGGGTGCATGGACTCAGTTCAAATAAAACATAAATCTAATTAAAAGTTAATGCATTAAAAAAATTCACCTTGTTATGCGTGTTGTCAGTCACAACACCACCCAATTAAAAATTAATACAACTAAAATTCACCTTTTATTTTGTAGGTGCAACACTTTTGAGCATTCTTGCTGAATGGGGGTTTCAATTAAAACAAAATTCAGTCCCAATTAAAAGTTAAGGGTGCTTTTTGTGGCACCGTTCACTTTTTTCCCTGAATGAGTTTCAATTAAAATAAAACCCACTTAAAGCCCTTATAACTTACAAATATCTTCTCTTCTTCTCATGGAACTTGCATTGGTTAGATGTAGGTGCATATCTTTTCCCAAATCCAATTAAATGTAAAATTAAGAAATTCAGCATTTGCACAAGTTCACCTAACGTGCATCTCTTCTCACGAAATTTAAAAACCTCAATCACAAACTCAAGTCATCGTAGGGGTGTACACGCACGTACACATATACACACATACATATACACACACACACACACACACATATACACACACATACATATATATATATATATATATATATATATATATATATTATATTTTGTAGAAAGTAAAATCTAATATTCGTGTTAGGATCCCATGATTTACAATTTTGTGAACCCTTCACGATCTTAACCATAATCTCAACCTACCTTGCATCATTTTATTCTAAAGGGCTGACGCATTATCAACCCCATGAGTCTCTTCTATATAATCCTTCAACACTTCAACTTGCATAGTTAAATTCTTCTTAGTCCAAGACCAAAACTCCTGAGACCTGGGTGAACCCTAATGTAAAGAATTTCAATCAGGATACTAATTTAGACCTCCCTATGTTTGCTACCACTTCTTTTCAAGGTGGTGTTAATTCTACATGGATTTGTGATTCTACTGCCTCTTTTCATGTCTTTTATGAGAACTTGTCTCTTAAAAGCTTCATCTTTCTTTGTTTTGTTTTGTCCATTTATTTTTTATTTCATTAGTTTATCATATTTTGCTTTCTGTTGTTAATAGTTTATTTTAATTTCATAATTTCATTCAGGTGTTCTGTGTAGTTGGAGATATTTCTTTATTGCATGATACAAATGGCTTGGCAATTTTGAAGCAGCGGTAGGAAACTATCTACCAAATTTTTCTTTTCGTACAATATTTTTGTATTCTTTTGGTAATGCTTGTTAATAGAGTATTGTTATATATTTTTTCTGTTAGCTATATAGTCTCATTTTATACAGGGTAATTTGGATCCATGTATTTATTTTTCTATATCTAGTTTCCTTGGGTAATTGATACACATGGTTCACTCCAAATCATGTGAGAACAAATTTAGTGGTTATGTGAAGGACTTCGGAAGAAACAAAGACTTGAGAATAATAAAATGGAATTAGAATGAATTTTAGTGAGTGAATTTCCCTTTCTTAGTATTTCATATTTATAACAACTTTAGATACGCCAAATACAATGTATGAGAGGGAAGAGAAGAGAATTTGAAAAGATTTATCTAGGAACTATGTCCAACACAAAGGACATAGCACCTTTAAAATAAATTTTATTTAAGACTATTTATTTTAACAGTCCCCCTTAAGCTGGGGGAATACAAGTTGTATGTGTCATATTTGGAACAAATATACCCAATTTGAGGTCCTTAAGGATTTTGTTTGTACATCTGTAAGTTGATCATTTGATCTGATAAACTCAATGCATATTTCCTTGGACAACAACTTTTCTCAAATAAAATGACAACCAATTTCAATGTGTTTAGTCCTCTCATGAAACATTAGATAAGAAGCAATGTGGAGAGCATCTAGTTATCATAATACATCTTCATTGGCTGAATCTCACAGAAATCTAATTCTTGGAGGAAGTGTATTACCCAAATAAGCTCACAGAAGAGTGATGCCATTGTTCAATACTTAGCTTCACCAAAGCATCGGGCAACAACATCTTCCAAGAGATAATATTTCCTCCAAGCAAAACAAAATATCTTATGGTAGAATGTCTATCTATAGGAAAACCTACCCAATAAGCATCACAATACCCAAAGATTTGGGTATTTCTTTACCCTTTTAAAGCAGTCCTTCTTGTGGAGTCTTTTTTAAGATACCTTAGAATATGAAGGACAACATTCCAATAATCACTAAAAGGATTTTGCATGAATTGACTCACAATACCAATTACAAAAAAAGATCTAGTCTAGTAATAGTGAGATAAATAAGTTTTTCGAACCAGTCTTCTATCTCCTTTTGGATAAGAGAAAACTTATTGTTAGACTCTAGAGGATGTGTCGGTAAAACTATGTGTTCTCTCGTGGAGAATTCTGTCATATATATATTGAATACATACATATTTGTTGTCCATTAAAATATCTAAACTGTCAAATATACAATTACCCCACAATATATATCCTAATAAAAGTGAATAATATTTACAATACAAAATTAGCATAGATTTTGCTGGTTTTGATGACGAAATAATTGCCAATCACACGTAATTAACTCCATTGACATCCCCCCTCAAATTGATACTGGTAAGTTGACCAGCATCAATTTGCCAACTAGGAAATTATGACGCTTTCGAGTCAATGATTTGGTGAGGATGTTTGCAATCCGAATAGAGGTTGAAACATTAAGAAGAGTGATAATTCGGCGATCATAGGCGCCTCGGATGGGGTGACAATCAACTTTTATTTGCTTTGTTCGTCCATGGTAAACTGGATTAGCTGCAATTTGGATGGCACGTGTGTTATCAACGTGTCATGGGGTCGGTTGGGATGGAGAGAATCCAAGCTCAGTGAGAAGATCTCGCAGCCAAATTATTTCAGAGCACGCAGCAAACATGGCACGATACTTAGCTTCAGTAGAGGATTTAGAGACAAAATCTTGTTTCTTAAATGGGAGCATTGCCCAAAAACATACACCAACAAGTAGTAGATCGCCTCGTATTGGACATCTTGCCCAATCAGCATCGCTGTAAGCTTGGAGAGTCATAGGTGAACCAGTGGGAAAAAATAAACCACGATGAAAAGTGTCAAGGAGATAACGGAGAATTTGGTGCACTACGGAAAGGTGGAAATGTCTAGGAGATTGCATGAACTTACTCACTGTGTGGACAGCAAAAGAAATATCTAGACGAGTGATGGTGAGGTGTATAAGACTACCAACCATGATGTGTGGACAGCAAAAGTAGGATCTTCAAGAAGTACACCTCCATCTCGTCTAAATTTGACATCAAGTTCCATGGGAGTGTCAACAGATGTGGATTTAGTGAGGCTGGCTAGCGCAATCAAATCATGAATATATTTGTGTTGATTTACAAATATGCCAGTGGGTGCATAACGCACCTCTAAACCCAAGAAGTAATTGAGTCGACCAAGGTCTTTCATGTGGAAAGTTGAATGCAGCAATGTTTTAAGTCGAGAAATAGCCTCGTCATCAGAACTGGTCATCACAATAGCATCCACATAAGCAAGGAGTATGACAATTCCTTTAGAAGTCCTTTGGAGAAGAAGAGATGGATCATATTGACTTTGGGTAAAGGAGAAACCAAGTAGTGTGTATCAAAACTTTTCAAACCATACGCGTGGTGCCTGTTTCAGACCTTATAATGAGCGTTTTAGTCTACAAACACTATTAAGTGGTGTAGGCGTACCAGTAGGAAGTTTGATGTAAACTTCTTCCTTGAGGTCTCCCTAAAGAAAAGCGTTTTTGACGTCCATTCGATGTAAGGACCAAGAGTGAGGCGCAACTAGTGCTAGAATAGTGCGAACAATAGTCATCTTGGCTACCGGTGCGAAGATCTTATCATAGTCAAGTCCATACTCTTGTTTATTGCCCAACACAACCAACCGAGCTTGGTGATGATCAATTGATCCATCCGAACAAAGTTTATGGAAAAGACAAATTTGTTGCCCAAAGGTTTAGTAGAGGGAGGACATGGCACAACATCCCATAAATTTAAAGAAAAAAGAAAAAAGAAAGAAAAAAAAATGAAAAAAAAGCAGACTTGACGGTGGCTAGCGGCGGTGGTGGGAACTAGCAGCAATAGTGGTTGACTGTGACAGCAGGTGCAGTGACAGTAGATGCAAGTGGTATATGGTCTGGTGTAGTAACGTGAAGAATGTGGTTTGATTTCTGTAGAATATAAAAACCTTAAGGTGAAAGGAAAATCTACTGCTATGTGGTTGGGTGGCTGTTGCAGTAATTTGGTAAAACAATAAAATAGGGTAAAAGAAGAACAAACAATAAAATAGGGTAAAAGAAGAACAACACGTTCACAATGTTTAAATAAACACTTTAGTGGGCCAGGCACATTGACCACAAGAGATGTGAATTAAATTAGGGTTTCTAATCTTCTTTCTCTCACTTCTCTCACACACCACGCACAGGCTGTCGTTCTGCAGATTTCTTCTCCTTTACTCTCAAGATCTCATTTCTTTTTGTTTTTTCATTCCGATTTTTTCTCCTCAACCGCGATGCCACCGCCACCCGCCATGTTAAAAGCAGCCGCCATGGGCCGCCATCAAAAATCCGATTTGCCTCCGCCTTATTGTGTTGGGAGGCCGGGAAACCGTTGCCGGTTTCCGCCATGGTGCCACCATGGCCGATATTTAACAACAATGCTATGGACCATATCAAAAGGTTTTCCTACAATTGATTTATGTTTTTGAAATGGTAAAATTTTATTTTTGCCAAGCTTACAAGAAATACAATCAAATTGAACAACATGAAGAGGTGGAGAATTTTTTTTCCTAAGAAAATCAGAGCATAGCATGAAGGACGTGTGAATTTGGATGTCCAAGACGCTTATGCCACAAATGGTAATCTAAATGAGCAGAATTAGAAGAAATAAAAGGTAAGCTACAACTAGAAGACAAAGGTAAATGAAGAGGAAAAAGACATCCAACTTTAGGCCCCTTCGCAATCATCTTCCTTGATCGTTGATCCTGCACAAGACAACCAGAGTGTGAGAATTCGACACAACAATTGTTGTCAACTAATTGACCAATAGAAATGAGATTAGTAATGAGGCCAGGAGCGGCAAAGACATCGGTGAGAGAAGAAGAAATATCACCAATATTTGTTATAGGCAAATGATTTCCATTAGCAGTATGAATCGTGAGATTTCTAGGATATTTGGTGGAATTAGTAAAGAGTTGGGGATTGTTGGTCATATGGTTCGAGGCACTAGAATCAAAGTACCAAAAGGGAGACATGGAAATTATTTTACCTAAAATGCCCAAAGCAGAAAATGCAAAAATTATCATTTGTTGAACCATCTCAGGGGTCAAAGGTTGAGTAGAGGCAGGAGCAAATTGTTGAACAGAAGCTGCTGGAGTAGAAAGCCGTGGCAGATTTCTTGGGCGGCCTCGTGGGACAATCTTTAGGAATGTGCCCATTTTTTTGCAGTAATTACAAAATTTGTGAACATAATTGGAAGCGTAATGATTAAACTTCTTGCAATAAAAGAATTGGAGAGCGCTCACAAAAACATTGGTGGCTGGACTTTACCAACGTAGGCCACGGGAGCAAGTGTTGATTGTTGGTTCATGGTTGGTTGTGCCCATTTCTTTGTATTTGTACAAATTGTAGTATTGTTTTTTGTGTTCTTGAACAATTGTGAACATTAGACATCTCAGTATCTGACACATAAATAAGTCAGTGTATTTGTTATTGAATGTAGTGTGAATAATATACACAGAATCATTCATTGTTATTTTCTCTCTTCTCTCTATTCCAATTGTCTTGAAGTACTTGGAATACTCAGTGAAAGTGACATCATCTGAAATGAAATAGTAGCAGTTAATCTGGGAGGCTTGGATTAATCCTACATCTGGATACCTTGTTGAAATAGAAGAGAAAGAGGCATAGGCTGAAGAAGCCCTAGTGTTTTATGGAGCATTTATGGTTATGTATTTATAAATAGGAAAATGCAAAGTGATGGGCCCTAAGCTCGTTATATCTAACAGTTTTAATAACAAAAATATGATAAGCTGAAAGGGAAACATCTAACAGCCTCAAACTTTTTGATTAAACCATCAATTTCCTTAATTTTGAATACCCACTTAGTTAGTCTATTGGGAAGAAGGAACACAAGAGTCTAGTTATTACTTTTCAGTAAGGCCTCATAATTTTTCCTCATAGTAGCAGTCTTTCAAAGCTTGCTTAGCACTCCTTCGCTCCCTCATTTTTGGAGACGGTCAATCTGCTTCACTATATGGTTTTAATAATTGTACTGTAAGTTTAATGAATTTTTAGGTATTTGGCCTTTTGCATAATGGTATGAACATTTATGTTCAGATCAGAGATAATCTTGATAGTGTGTATTTTTTAGTCATAAAATTATTTATTGTCTATGAAGATACGTATTGTTCAACAAAGCTATCCTATTGCAACTTTTACTTTCATGAAGCATAGCTAACGTTCTGAAAACATGCCAACTAGGAAATTGCGGAAACCGATGACAATTCTTGTGGTTAATAATCATGGAGGAGCAATTTTCAGTAATCTTCCTTTGGCAGATAAAGTTGAAACATCCATAATGCATCAATACTTCTACACGTCTCACAACATTTCAATACGTGAACTATGCATGGCACATGGGTATGATTCCTAACTTTGGGCATGAATTATGTGAAAAATGTTTTTTATCATTGGTATTTTAGTTTTCTTTGTGCCATATCCAATCTAAGGGTGTGTTTGGGGCAACTTCAATAATTAGATTACTTCAATAATCAATTATATGTACAATCAATTATTGTTCTAACTGATTATAATCACAATTCGTTTTTGTTTAGGTAAATGTGCTGAAAAGTGGTTTTAAGATAATTAATTTTTTTTGCATGCTAAGAAAACAGGTTTACCTAAGAAAGACTATGTATGAGGCTGTAAGGGATTGGGAAATAATCATAAGTTATACAAACTTCAAATTCATGAAAATAACTTATTTGGTGGAAAATGTTTTGAATTTAGTTGAGTTCAGAGCTAAGGTCACACAAGAAGCTTTCTCTGTTTACGATTGGCAAGGGCAACCACTGCTTTGTGTTAAATACACAGTCTAGTTGTGGGGGTTGATAAGGTCTGAAGCTACTTCGTCAATAATCTTGGGTGGAACACATGTTTTCTCGAAGTTGGTTGGCACATATGTGTTTGGGATGCTGAACATGCAGTACTGTTGAGCGAAATTGTTGTGAAAAACTGCAAAGATTGATGAGTTTGAGCCCTCAATTTGGTTAGGTAGAAATTAAACAAATTTGGATTTTCCACTAAGTTTATTTATGTGCTGTCTCTCTCTCTACTGTGACTTTAAATCTTTACTATGTCTTTAAAATATATTAGTTGACACTGATTTTTATGTTTTAAAATACATTAAAAATAATTATAATATATCAACATCAGTGCATTTTTAATGCTTAGCAGAGGACGGTACCAAAAATCCTAGTAGAGAATTTGGACTAAATTAAACATGGGGCCATTTGAGTTGGAGAATTCCAATGAGCACCGGTATTGCTGGATAGTTTGCTAATCTTGGGTGCAAGTGACGTTTTTGTTTTAGAATTCAATTGTTTCCTAGGATCAAACTACACTATGGGAGGTGGGAAGTTATGCTTATTTCTAGAATTGGAGGTGCCTTTTGTTCGGAAGTTATGTTTAAATTTGGAACTTGGGGTGCCTTGAGAGGTGTAATTTGTTTAACTGTCACAGCTCCTTTCCAAAAAGCCAAACTTTGTATTTTGATTGATACTTGCATCTTGACTTTCTCATTGCAGTGAAAAGTTGTGTTGTTCCAATGTATCTTTTCAGTAAGACAAATGGATTGTGTAATTAGTTCATCACTCTTGAGATGTTAAAGTTTTTTTAGAGCAAAGAAGTTATGCAAAAAATCTAATGTATAAAGAGAATTCTCAGTTTGATTGAAATGTGAAAAATTCAATAGTATAATGAGCTGAGCCTCTATTGATAGAGGGCCAGTAAAGCCATAAGGTAACTGATATGTCAATATCAACTGATTGAAAGACAGTGGAAGCTGAAATCTAAAGGGAAAAAGGTAAAAGCTTTGCTATATACAGTTGAATATATTACTAGGCCTAGAATGCATAGTTGTATGGGTTGGTTCTCTCTTACAAGCAGAAATGTTATAATCTATCTACACACACACTCACACATATACATACATTAGATATTGTATTTTTGTTGCAGTTAAGCATTTACCCTAATTATTTTGATATTCAGTCTCTGCTTTACCATTGCTACCTTTTTGCTAAGGAACAAAATAATACATGTGCAGCATCAAACATTTACATGTGACGACAAAGGAAGAACTTAAGGAAGCTTTGTGTGTAGCTCAACATGAGCAAATGGACTGTATGATTGAAATTGAGAGTTCCATTGATGCCAATGCCAGTTTCCACAGGTTTGTATAGGCATTTGGTTATTTAATATTTTGACTATTATTGTCAACTCTTTGCCGACAGCTTCATATCTTGATTCAGCATTTTGAAAAAATTTGCACTCCAAACGGTTCAACACACCATGAATTATCTCTCATGGATTTCCAATGAAGGCTCTATACTTGATGAGTTTTGTTTATACAAAATTCGTAAAATACAATGTTCTAAATATAGGTGAGTTTTCCCATTACACATTCTAATGGCTAATTTATTTTGATATTCCTTTCTATTAATTTTTTTCCTTGGATTGGATGAAATGGTGCTGTGGCAGAATTGCACTTGAAGCTCCACCAACATCAGCATTTGTGGTTGATAGCTGTAAGGAATTCTATAAAGAAGGATTTATTCTATCTTTGGAGCTTGAAGATGGAAGTGTTGGTTATGGTGAGGTTGGTATTGGTTTAATGATATATCATTTCTTGTAACTTGCTTTTCATTGATGTATTGGTTTTTAATATTGTTAGAATATGTTTTATTATTTGTATTAATTATGTCAGGATTTGTGTTTTATTATTTCCTTATTTAGCATATTATAATTGCAGTGTATGATGGTATCCCTGAATCATAAGGATTTGATTGTCTAGGTGCTATTATTATATTTCCTAAAATAGGATTCTAGCCTTGTATATAGGAATTGTATTCTTAGAATAATATATTGAACAATTCTACCCTAAATTATGAGATGGTATCAGAGCTCTCAAATTCTGGGAGCCGCCTCTGACTGCACACACCAAAACCCTAGACAGCAGGCTTCATTGCTGCCACCATCCCTTTAAGGTTTCAGAACAGCCTTCATTGCTGTCAATCATTTTTTTAGGGTAGTCAGCCTTCATTGTTGTTGCTGTTGTGTTCTTCATTGTTGCTGCTGTGTGTGATAGAGGTAAACTTGATCCTAGAGCCTTAAAATGTGTTTTCATAGGATACTCATCAACCAAAAGGGATATAAATGCTATCACCCCCCATCCCAAAAATTCTTTGTGTCAAGAGATGTCACTTTCTTTGAACACCAAAGTTACTTCCACCAAGCTCATCTTCAGGGGGAGACTGCAAGAAATGAAGATGAACTCCTTATGCTCCCTGACTTAAGTTTCAGACCAGAAATAAAGACTAAAAGTGTAACAACAGAAAAGGAACTCACAAAATCCACTCAAGATGGGGCTAATGTAAGATTTGGGAAAAAATTGGTTTATACAAGGAAGACAAAAGCCATTCCAGAATTTGTGCATGTCCAACAATCCAACCCAACATTACTTGAGGTAACTACCCCTAATCCTTTAATATACACTGAATCCACTTCTGATTTTCCAAATGTACAAGAACCTGAATCCAGTTCAACACCACTTTATGAGAACCTAGATATTCCAATTGCCCTTAGGAAAGAGACTAGGAAATGTACCACCAAACCATTATACCCTCTAGCCAATTACCTATCCTTTAAAAACTTCTTACCTACCCATAAAACCTTCCTATCAAGCCTAAACACTACAACCACACCTACCTCTTTATCTGAGGTATTGAGTGATAAAAAATGGAAACAAGCCATGGATGCCGAAATGGAAGCATTCAAGAAGAATAGTACCTGGGATTTGGTTGCTCTCCCAAATGGGAAAAAACCAGTAGGGTGCAAGTGGGTATATACTATAAAATACAAGGCTGATGGATCCATTGAGAGGTACAAAGCAAGGTTAGTAGCTAAAGGATTCACTCAAACCTATGGAGTGGATTACATGGAAACATTTGCTCCAAGTGCAAAAATGAATACAGTTAGGATGATATTATCCCTAGCAGCTAATTATGATTGGAACTTGCAACAATTTGATGTTAAAAATGCCTTCCTTCATGGAGAAATTGAAGAGGAGATCTACATGGAATAGCCCCCTGGATATGGTGGAAAAACAACTGTCGACATTGTTTGCAAGCTAAAAAAGGCATTGTATGGGCTGAAACAATCACCACGAGCATGGTTTGGGATAAGTCTAGGCTTTAAACAAAGTCAAGGAGACCACACTTTGTTCATTAAACACTCTAAGTCAAGGGGAGTAACAGTGTTACTGGTTTATGTGGATGATATTATAGTGACAAGTGATGATGAGGAGGAGCAACAACGGTTAGGCCAACATCTAGCCAAGAACTTTGAAATTAAGACCTTGGGAAAATTGAAGTATTTATTGGGAATTGAAGTGACCCATTCTAAAAAGGGAATATTCATATCTCAACAAAAATACATCACTAATTTGTTAAAAGAAACTGGTAAGACAGCATGCAAGCCTGCAAGTACACCAATTGACCCAAACCTGAAATTGGGAAGCGCCGAAGAAGATACTGCAGTGGACAAGGAAATGTATCAAAGGCTAGTTGGTAGACTGATATATTTATCTCACACGAGACCTGATGTTGCATTCGCTGTGAGTCTAGTTAGCCAATTCATGCACCAACCGAAGGAGGTTCACTTACAAGCTGCACTAAGAATTGTGCAATATTTGAATGGAACCCCAGGCAAGGGAATTTTGTTTAAACGAAATGGGAATGTAAGTATGGAAGCATATACAGATGCAGACTATGCAAGGTCAATTGTGGATAGGAAGTAAACTACGGGATATTGCACTTTCCTTAGAGGGAATCTTATGACTTGGAAGAGTAAAAAACAGAACGTGGTAGCCAGATCCAGTGCTAAAGCAGAGTTCAGGGCAATGGCACAAGGGATATGTGAACTACTCTGGCTGAAGATCATCTTGGAAGACTTGAGGATAAAATTGGATGAACCAATGAAACTTTATTGTGATAACAAATTTGCTATTAGCATAGCTCATAATCTAGTGCAGCATGATAGAACCAAACATATTGAGGTTGACAGACATTTTATCAAAGAAAAATTAGACAGTGGTCTGATATGCACTCCATATGTCTCCTCACAAGAAAACCTTGTAGATATTCTAACGAAGGGGCTGATGAACAACAAGAACTTTGAGAGTATTGTTTCCAAGCTGGGAATGGAAAATACTTATTCACCAGCTTGAGGGGGAGTGTTAGAATCTGTTTTATTATTTGTATTAATTCGGTCAGGATTTGTGTTTTATTATTTCCTTATTTAGCATATTATAATTGCAGTGTATGATGGTATCCCTGAATCATAGGGATTTGATTGTCTAGGTGCTATTATTATATTTCCTAAAATAGGATTCTAGCCTTGTATATAGGAATTGTATTCTCAGAATAATATATTGAACAATTCTACCCTAAATTATGAGAAATATCATTGGGCTCTTAATCTTCTGTGGTCACCACATCTGGTCTTCTCTAGCACCGAGTCGTGTTTTCTCTGATTTGCTACTTAATCATGTTTCACTTGTCGCATCTTCTGCAATTTAATTTACTTAATCTATCAACTGTGATATGAACTATCCTAAATGAACAATACTCGTGGCCAAAAACTACTATTGTATGCAACGATGGTACACAAAAGTGGTGAGTTCTGGTGACAAGACTACAAACTCAGGCGAGAAGTTCCTATTGTATACAACAGGTGGGCTATGCCAAAGAACAAAGGGCTGGGGAATGAGATTCAGACCTGGCAGAGGCTGGAGTTCAAGGCAGATGTTCAGCACGAGCAGAGATGCATTAACCCACACTTACATTGACTTATGTTTAAGAAAGGACAAAACATTTGAGCGAAATTGTTTCATTCAGAAGCACACCTGTTTCCATGCATATATACAATATGTTGTTTTAGTTGTAACAGATTTAGTTATTTTTATCGTTGTATTAGAAAGGAGAGAGATAAAGGACCACTATGAAGTAAAGAGAGAGAACTAAAAACTATGGTTCAACTTTGACTGATTAGACGTACATAGCTACATTTAGCTATAAGTGTGACTCACTGCTGAGTTGGCACTGTAACCACCTGTTACTAACTCGTAACTAACCAAAAAAAAAAAAAAAAAAAAAAAAAAAAAAAAAAAAAAAAAACTAAAAAAAAAATTATTTAATTATATTATATTAAAAATAAAAAAATAAAAAAAATATTTTTACTAACTAAAACAGAAAACCTAAACAGAATGTATGTAACTACATTGAAATGAAACTGAATACAGTGAATACGATATCTGTAATACATTAGTGTATTCTTAAGTTTTTGGGATGGGATGACAAACAATTTATATTTATCTTGGGCTGACAAAGTTCACTTTATATTAAGTGTTGTTGGGTAAGTTACACAATGATTAAAGTACATTAACATCTACAGTTGCAAGTTCTATTAACCATGTGGTTCACTCAGGCCAAGAGTGGCTGTTATCCACAATGGAACCTGATCTGTGTTAACCAAATGAGTGGTTTGCGGGTCATCAATTTTCAATTGTTTGTACACTTTCTCATTTTGTTGTTATTTGATCTAATTCCTTTTTTCAATTTTCTTGGTTCCTTTTAAACTTTCTTAAACTTCGTCATGTTATTGGCACCAAACAGGTTGCACCCATTGGCATCCACAAGGAAAATCTGGTAGATGCTGAATATCAACTTAGGTTTCTTATCCATGTTATGGAACATGTTGATGTTAGTTGCTTCCTCTCTCTGTTGAGGGGTTCATTTTCATATTGGATATGGCATGAGTTGGGCATCATGGTAAGCTGTCTAATCTATGTTATTTAGGCAACAGTTGGAGATATTATACAAATAAAAACCTCTATTGGACCTACACCTAAAAGTTTAGATGTTTTGTTGATGAGTTTCTTCAGGTTCTATCAAATTCTTCTCTATCAAAGCAATTTTGTATGAAGAGAATAATTATAGAATAAAGATACAAAAAAAAAAATCTTTCAATATTATGCCTTGTAACCTTTCAGCTAAAATGATAGGGGAACTTCTTTAAGGACATTAAGATATCAATTTGTTACAAACAGACTTAAGATATTGCTGTTGTTGTGATGCAGCCATCTTCTATTTTTCCAAGTGTAAGATGTGGTTTGGAAATGGCTATCCTCAATGCCATTGCTGATGCAAAAGGCTCCAACATGCTGAACATACTCCATCCCTCAATAAATGATAACAACAAATGTGAAACATCATCAAATGTTCAGATTTGTGCATTAATTGATTCAAATGGATCTCCATCTGAAGTTGCTAATGTTGCTGCCAAACTAATTGAGGAAGGATTTTCTGCAATTAAGCTGAAGGTAATCTAGTATTCATTCCTTAGTTTCAGCAGCTTACACATATTAGCCCTCAACTTTGTTTTATATAGACACACTGTTAGTGTATAGTGTATCTAGTGAAGGACAATGGCTAATAATGCTCTTGCAATGCAGGTAGCACGCAGGGGTGATCCAATGCTTGATGCAGAAATAATACAAGAAGTGAGAAAGAAAGTTGGTTGCCAGGTTATCATCCGTGCAGATGCTAATCGGAGCTGGACTTATGAAGAAGCTATGAAATTCAGCTCTTTTGTTAAGGATTGTAACCTACAGTATATTGAGGTATACTAAGAAAATAAGACATTTTTTGGAGCTTATGCATTCACTCTGCTGCTTTTCTTTATATGGTTTCCACAAATTTATTGGTTGGTGCATGTTTGTGTATAACTTGATTGAAATATCCCTTTTACAGGAGCCTGTTCAGGATGAAGATAATATTCTCAAGTTTTGTGAAGAAAGTGGTTTATCTATTGCCCTAGATGAAACCATAGATAACATACAAGAAAATCCCATGGAAAAGCTAGTGAAGTTTACTCATCCAGCAATAGCTGCTGTCGTAAGTAAATAAGAATTTCTGAAGATAATAAGGGCAAACTAGGTTTAAGTCATTTAGGTAGTGTTATGGTGTCTTCAGAAAATAAAAAATATAATTATATTAACAAACTGTAATATTGTTTTTCTAAGGAATTGAGAGCATTTTATCCTATATATTTGATTTCTTTCTTATTCAATATAAATTAACAAAGTAGTTCGCTATGGTATAGTTGAAAGAGGACTATCTTTTATTATTTCTGCCACACCAACTACATTCCCATCTTTCTATTATTGAGGAAAGTTGTCCCTATAAAGAAAATAAAGAAATCATGAGAAATAGGGAAATAAAGAAAGTACAATACCCTTTGGATCTTCAAAGATATTTTATTCTTTACAACGCGTATGCATATACTCTTTACCGTTTTATTCAGGCTATAGGATTAGAACATATGAGTAAAAATGCTTAATTATTATTGAGGTCTAGGCCTGCACTATATTATGATGCATTTGTTTTTAGGAGGAATATCCACTGTTCTTGATTGTAAGAAATAATAATTATAAATAGGAAAGGTTTCAGATTATTATATCAGATTTTTTTATTGAGATATTTTTCATTTTTTCTAAGGTAGAAAACTGTTAATGGAGCAAATTTTTTATTTTTTGGATTTCCTAATATTTAGCCGTTTGTGTAATTCTTTCTGATGATTTTCAATGGAGAAAATAAACTTTTACCCTAAAACAAGCTAGAGTTGTAACATTTTTTTTATGTCTATATGTTCAATCATTATGACTCCATTTGGATTGGTCTCTTGATTAGATGAAACAGAATATCTGTTTATAAATTCTTATCAGAATTGCAAAATAGTTTATGATCTTGTCAATATAAAATGATCACTCTTTGTTTTATTAAGAATTTTGCAATGAATTTTCAGGTTATTAAACCGAGCGTTGTTGGTGGGTTTGAGAATGCAGCATTAATTGCTCAATGGGCTTACCATATGGGGAAGATGGTTGTTGTAAGTGCTGCATTTGAAAGCAGTCTTAGTCTTTCTGCCTATACTCAGTTTTCTTGTTATCTTGAAATGCTGAGTTTAGGTACATTCAAAGTGTCAGATAATGTGGCAGCACCTGCTGTAGCACATGGTCTTGGAACCTACCGTTGGCTTAAGGAAGATGTAACACCAAATCCTCTTTTTATTTGTCGTAATCCAAAAAGTGGTTTCGTTGAAGCATCTGTGGCAGATGCTAGTCGATTGGTCCGTGATTTTCAAGTCAACAAAAAAGTTGTCTCATACGTTATTGTTAAGGAGCAAGTCCGTCAGTACCAATGTAGAATAGAGCTTAATAATGTATCTTGTTCTTTTGAAGTTCGTGAGACTGGCCTTAAAACGAATGTAAGTATAGAAGCCCAATGTTATGATTACTGTAATGAAGAGCAGTATGGCTAGATTTTAGATTTAGTCTCCATTACTTACTTTACAAGCAAATCTATTGCATATATGGGTAACATGCTCCATCTCTGTTTGTATTTTCATGAAAGTAAAATTTGACTCCCTTATTTAGATCTGATTTAGTTGATTTAGTAAATGTAGGATAATGTGCTGGTATTTCTTCATGGATTTCTTGGAAATGGTCAAGACTGGATTAATATCATGAAGACTTTTTCTGGATCAGCAAAGTGCATTTCTGTTGACCTTCCTGGTCATGGAAAATCAATACTACATGGCTTAGAGGGTGTTGGTGAGGAACCATGGTTGTCATTGGAGACAGTTGCTGATATATTGCATGAATTAATTCATCACATAGCTCCAGCAAAGGTTACACTAGTCGGGTATTCAATGGGCGCAAGGATTGCATTGTTTATGGCTCTCAAATTTGGCACCAAGGTATAATGGTTATGTTCAATGTTTTTACTTCATTTTGATGGTTTCATGACTGTTGGAAAACAATTTGAGCATATACCATGCAGATAAAGGGTGCCATATTAATATCTGGAAGCCCTGGATTAAATGATAAATTATCAAGAAAAATTCGTGCGGCTAAAGATGATTCTAGGGCATCTACAGTCATTACACATGGCTTACAACTTTTTGTCAGTTCCTGGTATGCTGGAGAGCTGTGGAAAAGGTAACCTGTTTGTTCTAATCTTTTGACTATGCGGGATTTATGTTAATGCTATTAAGATGTAATCCTTCTATTAGTGTCTCAGCCTACTTTTGTATCATCAAACAGCTTACGAAGTCATCCCCATTCCAGTCGAATTATTGCTAGTCGCTTGCAGCATGATGACGTGCAGAGTCTTGCACAGATGCTGTCTGGATTAAGCATAGGGAGGCATCTGTAAGTAATTAAGCTTCACTCTCTTTTCATTCCTTTGCTTCATTTATCTCTATAGAGTTTTCTTCTCCATCTAGTTGAATATATATGGGATGTTTAGAGCAACCAAACCATATTCATAGACCCAAGGTCTTAAGTTTTTTCAAATTTTGCACAGAGAAATTAATAAAACATGAATGCAATATATGTACATCATAGTTTATACATACATGACCACCATTCAAAATGTACTAGAAAGAATTAATATAAAAGAAAGAAGATTTTTATTCAATTCATACATTTGAAACAATACATTAGTCTCTATATATATAACTCTAACCCTAAAGTAATAATAACAAGGAAATCTCTAGAATCTTCTATTAGCTTCTAGTTAGCTTCTAGTAATATATTTAATATTCTAACAACTTCTTGTAATGCATTTAATATCCTTCTTACAACACTCCCCCTCAAGCTGATGAATGGATATCTATCATTCCCAACTTGCATGTGAGATCATGAAATCGTTTAGTGGGAAGACCTTTCGTAAACAAATTTGCTAGTTGAAGCCCAGATGGGACATAGGAAGTAGTGATAAGACCACTGTCCAGTTTCTCTTTAATAAAGTGTTGATCTATCTCTATGTGTTTGGTCCTTTCATGCTGAACTGGATTGTGAGCAATGCTAATAGCTGACTTATTATCACAATAAAGGATCATAGGTTCTTCACATGCCACTTTAAGATCACTTAGAATAATTTTCAGCCACAACAATTCACACACCCCTTGTGCCACAACTCGGAACTCAGTCTCTGCACTAGACCTTGCAACAACATTGTTTCTTACTTTTCCAACTCACCAAATTTCCACCCAAGAACATGCAATATCCTGTAGTAGATCTCCTATCCATGACAGACCCTGCATATCTGCATCAGTATACACTTCCATTTTTTATTTTTCATTTCTCTGGAACAATAATCCCCTTCCTGGACTTGTCTTCAAATATTGAAGGATTTTGTTTACAGCTTGTAAATGTCTCTCCTTTGGATCATGCATGAACTGACTGACGACACTCACAGCATAGGCTATATCCGGTCTAGTGTGAGCTAAGTAAATAAGCTTCCGAACAAGTCTTTGATATTGGCCTTTATTCACATAAGAACTGCCTCCATCACTCCCAATTTTATGGTTTTGATCTATAGGAACTTCAGTGGTCTTGCAATCAATCATACATGTTTCTTTGAGAAGATCAAGAAAATACTTTCTTTGGGACATAAAGATGCTTTCTTCGAGTAAGCTACTTCTATCCCGAGAAAGTACTTCAACGTTCCTAGATATTTCATTTCAAATTGGGCAGCAAGCTTTTCTTTCAAGATTTTTTTCTCATGTTCATCATCTCCTGCAACAATCATGTCATCAACATAGACTAAGAGTATTGTAAGTTTACCTTCTTGGGAATGCTTGATGAACAAGGTATGGTCACCCTGACTTTGTCGATACCCCATGGAGATCATAACATGAGTGAGTCGACCAAACCAAGCATGGGGTGACTGCTTGAGTCCATACAAGGCTTTCTTCAACCTACATACTTTATTCCCTTCTTCAATAGGCCTAAAACCTAGGGGAATTTCCATATAGACTTCTTCCTCTAATTGTCCATGCAAGAAAGCATTTTTCACATCAAATTGTTGTAATTCCCAACCAAAGCACGCAGCCAATGAGAGAATGATTCTAACTGTATTCATCGTTGCCACTGGAACAAATGTCTCCTCATAGTCAACACCATAAGTCTGAGTAAATCCTTTAGCTACTAACCTTGCTTTGTAACGTTCTAATGTACCATCAGATTTATACTTTACATTATAAACCCATTTGCATCCTACTGCCTTTTATCCAATGGTTTGTTAACAATTTCCCATGTTTGGTTCTTTTCTAAGGCACTCATCTCTTCATTCATGGCTTGAACCCAATTCTCATCCTTTAATGCTTCCTCATTTGAAGTAGGGACTGTACTGGCATCAATGGCAGAGAGGAAACTTTAGTGCTGCATAGATAGATTTTTAGTCGTCACAAAAAGAGAAATAGGATACTTGGTACAAGAACGTGTTCCTTTTCTCAAGGCAATGGGCAAATTATCAAGGTCAGGTTCACAATTAATATTCAAGGAATTTTTCGAAGGTTCAAGGGTGTCAGAAGAAGGAGCACTTACCGGGTCAGATGACTGGCATTGTTCTTGGATCAAGTTAGGTTGCTTTTGTCTTCTCTGATATTTCATGTGGAAGAAATTCTCTTGACGACTAATTTCTGGAGTTGAAGTTGACTCAGGAACAAAGTTGCCCAAAGTTGCCCTTGTTATGAGCAACTTCAGAATCATGACTAATTTCTGGAGCTGACGTCGATTTGGGAACAAAGATGCCCTTGTTAGGAGCAACTTCAGAGACATCCGTACGAGATGTGTTAGGACTACCAAAAGTAGTACGAGATGGTTCTTGTATGAAGGGGTTAAAAGATGACTCCAAAGATTCAGAAGACTCAACTTCAAAAGAACTCTCCCCTTGAAGCTGAGGACTCTCGTAAAAAGATTTAATTTCATCAACAGGGACATCCATGGAGGTAAAAAACTTTCTACTCAGAGGATGATAGCAACGATATCCTTTTTTATTAGATGCATAGCCAACGAATATACATTTAACCGCTCTAGGATCTAACTTTCCATGGAATTGACTGTGAATATGGACAAACACAACACATCCAAACACTCGACTGTGAAGACTAGAGAGAAAAGGAACAGATGGAAAGAAAGAAGATATGAACTCAATAGGACTCTGACCATCTAGGACTCGAGAGGGTACTCGATTAATAAGATAGGCCGCAGTGAGGACAGCCTCTCCCCAATAAGATTTAGGGACATTCATTTGGAAAAGAAGTACCCTTGTCACCTCAAGAAGATGTTTATTTTTTCTTCCGGCAATGTCATTTTGTTGGGGTGTATGCAGACAAGTAAACTCATGAACAATACCATTTTCGGAAAGGAATTTAGCATGTCATGATTTACATATTCCCTCCCATTATCAGAGCGTAAACGTTTGATTATCTTCCCAAATTGTGTTTTTACCATATGGAAAAATTTGACATAAAGTAAAAACCTCAGATTTTTCTTTCATGAGAAAAATCCATGTAACACGGGCACAGTCATCAATAAACGTGACGAACCATTAAGCACCAGAAATACTATAGTTTGATGCAGGCCCCCAAGTGTCAGAATGAACTAAGTCAAAAGGATGGACACTCTTTGTATTACTAGGAGGATATGTGGTTCGATGGTGTTTTGCAAGTTAACATACATCACATTTAAATGACTCAACAGACTCTTTTGAAAATAAGGAATGAAACATGAACTTTAGAACGGGAAAGGAGGGATGTCCTAAATGACAATGGAGAAGCCAAATTTGAGAGGACTCAAAAGTAGTTCAAGATTGGAGACAAGCGGTACCTGTTTGTGCACTAAGACTATCTTTACTTCCCAAGTTGTTAAAACAATACAACCCTCCCTGTTCCTTAACAGTTCCAATCGTCCTCCCTGTGGCAAGATCCTGGAAAACACAATGAGTGGGAAAGAAGGTTACAAAACACTTTAGGTCACCGGTAAATTTTAACGAAATAAGATTATTAGAAAGGCTTGGAACATGAAGAACATCTTTAAGATTGAGGGATGGCAAAAAGGAAACATTACCACGACCAATTATTGGTATATGAGTCCCATTGGCAACAGTAATGTGGTTTCCAAAAAGAGAAACATATGATGTTAAAAGAGATGAATTAGAAACATTAAAAGATGCATTGAAGTTCTTACCAGTCATAGCTAGAGAGCTAGTACCATAAAGTGACTTACTGGTGGACTCCATGAGAGATTTCAAACATTCAATTTCAACACGTAGTGCATGTATCTCTGAAGTTAGAAGCTCAAAATTGCTTAGTGGAACTTCCATGCTTAAGTAAATAATAGGATTCCTTATCCACCTCTTAGTTAAAAGAGAACAATAGAAAAAGGCTCTAGATGTGGCAGCGGCAGCGGCTGCGACAATGAAGATTCTAATAATGGTAATTGCGTGACAATAACTTGATGGCAGCAATACGACAACAGTTGTGATGGAACAGTGACAGCAGCGGTGATAGAACAGTGACAGCAGCGACGATGCAGCAGCGACAATGCAACAGTGATGCAGTAGCGACGAAAATACAGCAGTGATGGAGCAGCAAGAGTGACAAAATCACAATTTGGGGGCACTTCGGGCAACCCAATAATTAAAAGAAATAGCTGCACTTCAGACAGCGCTAATAAGAACCGTAACTAAGACGGAAAAGAAGAAATGCGAAAGCAGGGCTACCTAGATCAGGAGATCTGATACCAACTAGAAAGAATTAATATAAAAGAAAGAAGATATTTATTCAATTCATACATTTGAAACAATACATTAGTCTCTATATATAGAACTCTAACCCTAAAGTAATAATAACAAGGAAATCTCTAGAATCTTCTATTAGCTTCTAGTAATATATTTAATATTCTAACAACTTCTAGTAATGCATTTAATATCCTTCTTACAACAGTATCCACCATGCAAAAAGTACCCTCCATTCAGATATGATGATGGAATTAATAAAAAAAACATAACATATGATCAATGCAAAAGTGAGAAATAAAATGCTGCTGCATTTGTGTTAGAGAGAGTTATGTCCTGTGCGGAGTCTTATCTTGGGCTTGTAGCTCTCGTGGTGACTTCGGCATCGACTTATCTTCGTTCATTCCCCACCGAGTGGCATGGCAGCTTCCACTTCACCCTCCATGTGCACCAGCACTCACCCTCCTGGTTGGCGTCAGGCCATGGCAGATGAATTAAGTGCTCTTCATAATAGTGGAACTTGGGAACTGGTCCCGTTGCCGTCTGGGAAATCTGTTGTTGGTTGCAGG
>Ga0214544_1006320_pt1 | contig 21970 bp, 26 predicted proteins | sample CNSS3metaG_FD_160074 | JGI IMG/M metagenome (GOLD analysis project Ga0214544, IMG submission 160074) | Root nodule microbial communities from cowpea collected in UCLA plant growth center, Los Angeles, California, USA - CNSS3 | ecosystem: Host-associated > Plants > Roots > Nodule | place: USA...
ATATATATTATAATTTTTATATATTATTATTATTTTTATTTTTTTTTTATATTTTTTTTTTTTTTTTTTATATATATATATATATATATATATATATATATATATATATATATATATATTTCTATTAAACTACCATTTTTATAATAAATAAAATCATGCATGTAACCTTATATTGTTCTGCTTCTCCATTTAGTTGATTCCAATATTTTCTTTTTTTTTACTGTTGGAGTAGGTTCATTCACGGGAACACTTACCATTTGCATCCCTTGGTTCAATAATGAGAGTTGTACACATGTAGATCAAGCACCTTTTTTGGATCCGGTGATAATACACATTTTATTTTCGACTCCACATTTATCCAACATCAATAAAATAACATTTGCATTTTAAAATACGAAATAATTTTGAATAAATGAAACAAAAAACTAAAAATATTAGTTTCGTTATTAAGTGTTAGAATATATAGGAAAATTAAAAGGTCTACTTATAAATTTTTTTCTTTTGGATTGTCTTTTTAAACTAAAGGGGACTGAGTTTGACAAAAGCTCACATTGTAACAATATTTTACAAACACACAACAAATACAATCAATATAAGGAATCAACTTTCTAACATAGTAACACCTTATTATTACACCCTGATTGAAAACCTTATCTACAAATAACAACACCCGTAAACAAAACAATACAATGGAATGAATTTACCTAAAACAAAACAAGGGTAGTAGGAGAAGAAAATTTAGGTGAACCACTATGTTCTTCTCTTGAGAGAATGATCTTGAAATCACTCAAAGAAAGCTCCATGAAACGTTTATTAGCTCAATAATAATTCTCTATCAATCGTGAAAATGACTTTAGAAATGTAAGTTAAAAAATCATGTATAAGGGATTCAGAACGAGAGAATTTTATAGATTTTAAAGTGATAATTTTAATGGATCAAAACTACATTTTAAACTGTTTATTTATGAAATCAATGGATTAAAATCCACTCAAGCAAATTAAAATAAAATAGCTCAAAATCTTTTAAAAGCACAAGAAAAATTAACCTATTAAAAACTTATTTTAACATATTAAAATAAAAAAAATTTAGCATATTAAAATTATGTTTTAGTCAATTAAAAAATTCCTATCATGGAGATAAGTTCTAAAACAAAATGAAATGACTATGAAACTACTAAAAGAGAAACTTACATACAGTCCTAATCAACACAAAAACACTTCCTAAACTGATAATAGATTTTGGTCCTAGAGAGAGAGAGAGTACTTGGTAATACATTTTGCTTGCCCACCAAATTTAGAGATGCATAGCAAATGACTATTACATGTGAGAGGTGCTAGAAGATTAGAGGAACTAATATAATGAGATGCCATTATTTTTTGTGATATTTTTCGTATGTAGGGTCTTCATTTCCTGTTTCTTCCGGCCACTTTTATTTTTAATTCTTTTATTCATTATGTATCTTCATTGGGCGAGGCTAAAGGCTGTAATGACTGATGTTTCAAATTTGGTTAGATCTCATGTTTTAAGTAAATTGGTGTGCCAAAATATTTTAGAGGGATTACATATGGATGAGGCCATGAGTTTATGGACATATTTTTTATGCAGTTGTCCTAGTTTTTTTAAAGTGTTTTATGAGTCTCTAAGTGTTTGAAACTTCTGAACTTTGCTTTCTTTCGTTTGCTTTTTATTGTTGTAGTTTTGATTTGTTTTGATTTTTGTTATGTTGTTTTGGTTTTCTCTTTGTAGTACATTCTCACATACACATTGAGGACAATGTTTCATTCAAGGGTAGGGGAGATTATTGTTGTTGTTAGTTTAGTATTTATTGCTTTTAGTTTAGACTTGCCATTATTTTTTCTTAACATACTTTTTGTTGGATTCCTATGCTTTTAATTTTTGAATAATTTTTAGTTTCTTCATCTTTAGTTAGAGGTTTCGAGCATAATATATTTGTTTCTAACATTTTAGTGTAATAAGTTTTGCATGATAATTATTTTGTGAATCATTATTTTGTAGAATATACACCTTTGTTAGATTAAAGTATATTTTCTTCCATTCTTATAAGATTCACTTTTGTGTGTAAGTGTTTTAGAACTTGACTTCACTCTTTTTTATATTACATATTCACATGCACTATTTTAATATGACTTATACCTTCTTTCATTTTTAGCTACTAAGCCAAATTGACCTACCTTGAATTATTTCAACATTTATACTTCTTTGATACTTCTTGACCTTTTTCTGGTTGATTTTTAGCTTATTATTGCCTTGAATTTGAAAAACCATGATATGTCCAACCTTTGGAATTTAGGGAGCTTTGGAATTGTTTTAGCAATTGGTTAAAAATAAGTGAGGGTGTTACATTGAGCTTTGCATTGATTTTATGTATATTGAGATTTTAATGCATTCTGAGATAATTAGATGTAGTTAGAAAATTAAAAAGCATGAGAAAATGTGAAAAATGAAAACATATGTGGTTTGATATGAAAAAGAAAAGAAAAATGGATGAAAAAGAGTGTTTATGTTTCATTGAGTGTAAATACCATTTAAACACTTAGAGATAGAGAAAGACTTTTACATATATTATTCTATTATTAGTATATGATTTGATCGTGATTCTTGTCACTTTTATGTTTTGAAATAGACATTTTATTATTTTGATTCTTTACTACTTTTGATGTATGATTCATTTTTTGGTTTGTTCACATTCTCCTTATTGGTGTAATGTTGCTCTATAAGGGAATGAATAGATCTTGAAAAAAAGTTAAAAAACTATGCATACAAATATACAATTGTACACGAATTATCAATTAAACCAAAAGTGTAGGAGTAGAGAAAATGCACACAACAGATTTATACTAGTTCATCTCCACTTGAGGCTACATTTAGTCTCTTAAGTAACTTGTTTAAGAAACTTCACTAATAAACACCTTTGATAGTAATGAATATCACCTTCTCCGTATTATAGAGTATATATGACCATAATTTCAGAGCTAATATATATAAGATCATCACACAACAAAATATTAAAAAGCAATCAGATTGTTACTCAAATCAAATGCAATATCAAATCAAATCAAATATAAAATGTTCCAATGAAATAAACCAAAGCTGGAATAAAACGATGCTTTTCAAACGCAAAAGATAAAACTTTAGAACTTAAAAAGCAAAACACATAAAACTTCAAAATTGTCGCCGCTTTATTCTTCTATATTCCTTTCTTTTCTTCTCCCGTTTTTGTCAACATAAACAAGAGATAAAAGTAAAAAATATGTTATTATTGCGAATGGGAAGGCTTGGATGAAGAGGGAGATACTGTGTTGAAAGGATAATAGATATCAAGGCGCATATATATATATATATATATATATATATATATATATATATATATATATATATATATATATATATTAATTGTAAATGAAATTCATTTAATTGAGTTATTATTGAATGTGTAAAAATACAATCTATGTCGAATCTTATCTAAATCTTCAATCATTACTAAACTTTCAACGAGTTTTTTTCTAATATATAACAAATTTTCGTTTCGAGCCATACCCAAGAATTTACTTAAAAAATCGAACTTAAGAATCTTTTGAGACATTCAACACTTGTCCGCAAATGCCACTCATAAACACAAATTGTACATTCGGTGTTTCAATAAATTGGATCTTTATTACATCATTCCATTCAAATTCAAGTAGATCCGCCTCCCTGATTCTTTCATTCAAGTAACTGTAATATAAACTAAAGAACAACTTCAACACAAAAGAACAACATAATCGATCACAAACAAGGTTCCACCAAAAGCCAATCTTCTTCTTTTTCTTCTTGAACTTGATCCATCCGAAATGAAACCCCCTTTTCAGAAGACGTGAATTTGTTATCATCTTTCTTCTCCCAATCACAATCATCTTCCGACAACCCAAAGAAATCTGAATCGGGTTCATCTATGACCCGCCAAAGTTTGTGCTTTTGAGAACCTTTGGTTTTACCCTTTGACTTGCAAGCTGGGTGGAGGTGGCAACCGGTACAACGTGGTGTGCCACACTTTCCGGTGAACTTGGAGTGATTGGTGGGCTTAGATGACACCTTAACGAATAATCCAGCAGTGGGAAGAGAATCAAACCGGGTGACTATTCGGGTATCGGGTCTCGGGTTAAGTGAACTTGGTAGGATCCGATAAGACCTCACCATTCCATGTTGACGACCCTCTCTCTTCATCTTTATTCGTGTAGTTGTGGTATAAAAAAAGTGAAAAAAAAAAAAAAAACTAAGAATAGAGGAATCGATGAAAGATGATGAATTTATTTTCATGTCCCTATATATAGTGTTCGATTTGGCATGGAGTTGAACTTGGGGCACAAGTACCATTTGGAAAAACTTGTACACAAAGTACTCAAAAATGGTGAAAGAATGAATACTTTTCAAAACTCATTCGCATTAAATATACTACACAATGCATTTTTTAATCATTTAAGATGTATTATTTTTTTTGTTTCTTTCACGTTCATTTATTTTATGGACATAATTTATAATGTATTAATATTTTAAGGTTCTGAATAATTTGAAGTTAATAGTTAATTCATCGTATCAATTGGTTATATTTAAAATTTTAGCTTTCTTGTACGTTTATTATTTGATTGTTTTCTTCATTGACTTTTGTTCACCGCAATTTATAGAAATCATTTGTATATATTTTATTAAATTGGTAGGCCTCCGATGGTGGAACAAAATAGAAACCACCTAAGTTTGTAATTACAATTCAAGCATATAGTTCTGGAAATAAAAGTGAATAAAATGAAAAATGTGGAAAATATCTACAATGCTAACTATTCATTTTATTTTTATTTTGTTAATCACATAAATTTAAGTATTTCATGAAAATAATTATGCTAGTAATAAATTTATTAAAGTCAGTGTTCAACTGTATGGATCTTAAATGTGTAATTACCGCACTAATGCATATAATTATTTATTTGAGTATAAACAACTTTATATATATATAGATATATAGATATATATTGTGCTTAATAAAATTTAATTATTAGAGTTTATTTGTGTAAATTATTCTTATCACTACAAGAAAATTATTAAATAGTCATCAAATTTAAAGACATAAAATAATTAGTCACTATAGTAACTAATAGGATAAAAATTTATAAAATAATATTATTGATATCTAAAATAGTCTTTATAATGAACAAAAAAATATAGTTGGTTTGTGAAATATTATCTAAATTGGTCTCCAACATTAGCTATCAATTGTTTCTCAAGGATTAGGATTTGTTCCTGCAGAGAACAAATAAGATGAGTTAGGCACAAGCGTCACCTTACCATGTAGTCCGTTATCTCCTCAGTTGGTCTCTTCCCGGTTGGTACATGTCAGCTTGAACCCAGGAGGGGTTACCTGCAGAAGAGACTCCGAAGCTCAAGTAAGTCAAAGCTCTCAGAAGGTCAAATCTGTGATTAATGAATGCGTACATTTAATTACTAGGGTCCACGTCTATTTATAGAGCATTAATTATGTCTGGTTATTCTATGGGTCGGGCCTTAGCTTGGGCTTTGACTGTAAGTGGGCATGGGACCTAGCCCAGGCCCTTAGGACTTATTGAACACTGGAGGGTTTTCATTATACTGAGTTTATTAGAGTGGTCAACCTAGGCTTTTAATCTTACCGGACCTACTAGAGTAGCCGGCCTAGGCCGGCTACTTACCTTGACGGCTTATGTTGGTTATATGAGGTGCAGGTTGTTCCTCTAGATGTTTAGGTTAGAACTGGTACAAGTTAGGCTGACTCGGCCTAGGCTGAGTACTTGGCTGCCTTGGTATATGTATTGTTTACTTATTTGGTCGAGTTTGGCTAGGTGTGGTACACCAGTCCCCCAGCCTTGTCCGATATGAGTTGTCGGTCAAGGGTGATATGTGTTGGTATGCTAGCGGAACCGGTTAGGTGTGATACACCAGTCCCCCAGCCTTTAAGTGTGATGAACAGTGTTAAGGCTAAAAAGTGGTAATCGTCTAAAGGTAGGTGAAGGGATGTCATGGGTCAAATCAGGAAGTTCTGGCGCCGTCGTTTTTAAGAGTCATGTCTCTCGCAATGATGGTGTCGATTGGTATGGGTTGTTGTTTTGGCGGGAAGGGGTTTTCGTCGTTTGGGATTCTGGCCTATAAATATAGGTTTCAAAACGAGTGAGGGGTTACTTGGTTCATTTGTGCGAGTTTTGAATTCAGAGGTCTTGTGTGCATTATACTGTCCAACTAGTTCCCAATTTCAGACGACATCTTCCCGTAAACACAAAAACAGGTATGTCTAGTAGCGATAGTATATCGTTGTCTACATCTAGTAGTGAGAGTACGGAGTCGGAGAGAAGTAGGGGTAGGCAATTTGACGAAGAGGGTACAAGTTCCGGAGGCATGTTAAGTGGGATTCCAATGGAGACGGTGAGGGAGGTTCGAGAAGATCCCCCTAAGGAGTTGGCAGAAAGTAACTGGTCGGCTAAAGGCGGTTATGGGTGGGCGGCTGCCGCAACCAATCATCTTTGTTCCGGTGGTCTCGCCTATTAAACTCCTGGTTAAACTGCACGCCTGTCATCTCCAAGGGTGTAAGTGGGGACATCGTTTCCCTGGAGCGAGTTAGCACTATCGACCGAGTATGTCATGGGCAGGAAGGGGCTACAGAGAAGTTTTTCTACATGTATATGTGTCATTTTTCTCAACTTCATGTACGACTACCGTTAGACGGTTTTACTATGGGCGTATTGCGCGCACTGAATGTGGCACCTACGCAGCTGCATCCGAATAGCTGGGCCTACTTGCAAGCTTTTCGCATCTTGTGCCAATCTTTATACTTGGAGCCTTCTCCTTACGCTTTTTTGTACTTCTACGACACCAGACCCCGCCGGCCGACTACTTGGCTGTCTTTGATAAGCCGTCCTAGTATCACCAGACTGGATGCATTTTCCCAGTCTTTCAAGCATTTCAAGGACGGGTACTTCAAGGTTGTTGTTAAAGAAGAAGGCAAAGCTCATTTTTTGAACGCAAATGGGAGTACAAAGTTCCCATTTAGTTGGACAGTCAGTCTTTCTCGGTATAAAGACATGGGGATGGATGAGTTATCGGCGGGTGATAAAGAGGTGGTGGAGATCTTGTTGAAGTTTGTTGATAAGTTGCCCACTAAGGGCTTAGTTAGAGTTTATAATTCGGTGCATCCGATAATAGATATTGAAGGTATCTGTTTATTACTTAAACTGTGTTAATGATTCTAAGTTGTTTTAATCCGAGTTGTAATGTATTATTGTAGAGCACATGGCGCAATCAGGAAAGAAAAACTTGGCGCTTTTCCAATCGCTGAGGAAGGAGATGGCCGCTAAGGCCAAGGCAGCTAGGAAGACTGATGTTCCCAACCTGCAGGAGTCTGTGGTGGAAATGCACGTACATGGCAGGACGAAGAGGAAGGCTGAGTTGCCGCCTCGACATGGCAAGGGGAAAGACGTGAAGAGAGTGAGGGCGGCCTTGCTCGGGACGGGGTCGGCCAGTGGAGCGGGGTCGGCTAGTGGGGAGAAGGGACCAGAATCTGGTTTAATCGAATTGCTGGAAATATCTGTGAGAAAGGATATTGCAATCACCCTCCCAAATACCATTGTAAATTCCATTGACGGCATGGATACAAACCATATTGTGAGGACGATGGTGGAGTTTGGAAGCAAGGCCTTAATATTGAGCCGTCGTGTGGGGTCTTTATATAAGAGGGAGGTGAAGGAGGGGGGGTAGGGAAAGGGTGGAGGAATTGCAGGGGAAGGTTGATAAGCTTGAGGAGGAGAAGGCTGCGCTGGAGAAGGCGAAGGAGAGTTGGGAGGTAGAGAGAAAAAGGTTGATAACGTGGAGGGTTCGTTGTTTGGACTCAGAGGAAAGATTGAACAAGAAAATAGGGGAGTGGGAGGAAGATTATGAAGAGTTGAAAGAGAAGTATGATGGTGCGGTGGTAGAGCTTAACGACTTGAAGAATAGTATTATACAAGAACATATCAATGGTTTTGATAAGGGATTGCGTCAAACGGCTTTTTTCCATCAGGATGTGGACGTAACGGATCCAAAGTTCGATGTGAATAAGGACGTTGTGGATGGGAAGCTGGTCCAGGAGGACGAGGACAGTGCAAATGAGGAGGTGGAGGAGAAGGCAGCAGAGGAGGAGAAGAAGGCGGGCGATTCCGAGGAGGTGGCACCTGTCATAGCAGAATAGGATTTTAGTCTTAATTGATTTGAGAATATTATTTGAGCCTATGTCTGTAATATTTGGTACATTTAGCTACATTGGTACATTCTTGCACTTGTGTTTAAATGTGATTAAGATTCTGTATGTTATTATGTATGTCGTGTTTTGATGATATGTGGTGTATGTGTGATACAATCGATTATATGTTAAGGGTGTTCGACCCAGGCCGTTTACTTGTGGTAATGGTGAGGAACTCAAACGAATTAAGCACAAGTTAAGGGTGTTCGACCCAGGCCGCTTACTTGTGGTAAGGGTGGGGAACTTAAACGAATTAAGCACAAGTTAAGGGTGTTCGACCCAGGTCGCTTACTTGTGGTAAGGGTGGGGAACTTAAACGAATTAAGCATAAGTTAAGGGTGTTCGACCAAGGCCGCTTACTTGTGGTAAGGGTGGGGAACTTAAACGAATTAAGCACAAGTTAAGGGTGTTCGACCTAGACCGCTTACTTGTGGTAAGGGTGGGGAACTTAAACGAATTAAGCACAAGTTAAGGGTGTTCGACCCAAGTCGCTTACTTGTGGTAAGGGTGGGGAATTTAAACGAATTAAGCACAAGTTAAGGGTGTTCGACCCAGGCTGCTTACTTGTGGTAAGGGTGGGGAATTTAAACGAATGTGAGAGTAAACACGTAGAAAAGTTGTATAGTTGAGAACCCTTCATTTTATTTATTGAATATGGGTGCCTCGTTAAAACCTCCCTGGCCAAAACCCTCCTTAGGAAAAAAAGACCAGGTGAGGAAAAAGAGTACACCCAGGGTTACAAGTGTTCTGCTTAATGCAGCATACATTTAACTGAAATAGAATTTGAGGTGTGATACATTCCAAGTGTTGGGAATTTCTTCCCCAGATAAGTGTTCCAAGCGATAGGCTCCTCCTCCTGCATCTTCGCGTATGCGGTATGGGCCGTCCCTATTGGCGGAGAACTTGCCATCCTTCTTTCTAGCACTGCTGGCCATTCTCCATACTAAATCCCCGATGGCGAACGATCGTGGGCATAGGTTTGCATTATATTTTCTGGCAGCTCGTTGTTTGGCAGCTAAATTGCGTATTTGGGCTTTTTCTTTGAGTTCGGGTAGAAGGTCGAGATGTATGGCCATGTTTTGGTGGTTGTAGGTTGGGTCGTATAGTTCTCGGCGCAGGGATGGTTCGCCAATTTCAACTGGTATCATGGCGTCTGCACCGTAAACTAGGCTGAATGGGGATTCGTTTGTTGATGATTGAGGGGTGCACCTGTAAGCCCATAACACTTCTACTAACTCTTCGGGCCATCGACCTTTGGCGGTATCTAATATTTTGCGCAACTCCACGAGGATAACTTTATTTGCCGCCTCTGCTTGTCCATTGGTTTGTGGATGTTCTACAGAACTTGTGATGTGCTTGATCCCTAGGCCAGTGTAGAACTTGGCTAGATCTTTGTCAATAAATTGTCGGCCATTGTCTATGATGATGGTATGTGGAACACCATATCTGCATATAATATCTTTCCAAACATATTGCTGAACTTGCTGGGCCGTGATGGTAGTTAGCGGCTTGGCTTTTATCCATTTGGTGAAGTAATCGACGGCTACAATTAGAAATTTCACCTGCCCCTTGCCGGGTGAAAAGGGGCTGAGAATGTCCATTCCCCACTTAGCGAATGGCCACGGGGATAGTATGTGGTGTAGTTGTTCTTGTTTTTAGTGAATAAGGGTTCCATGTTTCTGGCATGGTTTACACTTTCTGCCATAATCCTAGCAGTCTGCTTCTATAGTCGGCCAGAAATATCCGGCTCTAAGAATTCTGGTAGTCATGGTGCGTGCGCCGGAATGATAGCCACAAATGTTGTTGTATAGCTCTTTAATAATATATTGTGCTTGTTCTGCCGTGACACATTTGAGAAGGGGTTGGCCGTATCCACGATTGTAGAGGTCATCGCCTTTCATGGTGTACCTGGCGGCCTTAGCCAACCAAGTTTTGTCCGCATCTTGGGGGGGGTTGCCGGTTTTCAGGTACTGGATATAGGGGGTGGTCCAGTTATGGCTTTGGGAGGGGGTGACGTTGTCAGCTGGGGCGTGGGTTAAATTTTGGCAAGTGTGTGTGATGGAGGGCGTAGATAGTGTTTCCTGTAATAAGGATCGGTGACGGTTTTTTAACTTGGTGCTGGTCAATTTGGAGAGGATATCGGCTCTGATGTTGTCGGTCCTTGGGATGTGTTCGATGCAGACTTGTTCGAAGGCGGATTGAATGATTGCACGGACCAGATGGTAATACTATAGAAGGATGGGGTCTTTGATCTGGAACTCGTTATTTAGATGGCCTACAGTGAGCTTGGAGTCAGTTTTGCACGTTAATTTCTTGACACCTACCTCGCGGGCCAGGGAAAGGCAAGCGAGGATTGCTTCGTACTCGGCTTGGTTATTTGACGTTTTGAAGGCAAAGTGAAGGGATTTTTCAATGAGGATGTCGTTGGGGCCTTCTAAGACGATGTCAGTGCCGACACCTTTTGGATTTGAGGAACCATCTATATGAAGCGTCCACTAGTCCTCTATGGGTGTGTGCTGGAGGTCGTTGACGAAGTCTAAAAGACTCTGGGCTTAATGGGGCCATGGGGTTCATAGCGGATGTTGAATTCTGACAGTTCGACGACCCATGAAGACATGCATCTGGCTAGATCTGGTTTTTGCAATATCTTTTGGATTGGGTAGTCGATTTTAACGGTTATGTTGTGGTTTTGGAAGTATGGGCGTAGGCGGCATGCTGTGTGGACTAAAGATAGGGCCAACTTCTCTACCATTTGATATCTGGTCTCAGGGTCTTGCAGCGTTCTGCTCACAAAATAGACAGGGTGTTGCGTGCCTTCTATTTCTTGGACAAGCGCAGCGTTGACGGTGTAGTCGGTGGCTGTGATGTATACGAGTAGGGGTTGATAGGTGTCTGGCTTGTGGAGGATAGGTGGGGAGGTTAGGGTTGTTTTTAGTTTTTGGAAGATTTGTTCACAATCATAAGTCCACGTGAACCGAGTGGATTTTTTTTAAGAGTTGGACTATGGGTTGGGTTTGTTCGGCTAGTTTAGGTAGGAAGCGGGAAATGGCTGTGAAGCGGCCTATAAGACGTTGGACCTCCTTGATAGTAGTGGGGCTGCGCATCTCGATGATGGCCTTGCATTTTTCGGGATTGGCTTCTATGCCGCGCTGGGTCAACATAAAACCAAGGAATTTACTCCGATCAACGCTGAATACACATTTGTCTGGGTTGAGGCGAAGGTTGTATTGGCGTAGTGCAGAGAAGACTGCTGATAGGTCCTCGGCATGTTGGCGATGACTTGGAGACTTGACAACCATGTCGTCAACGTATACTTCGACACATTGTCCCATTAGATGACTGAAAACCTTGTCCATCAGTCGTTGGTAAGTTGCTCCAGCGTTTTTGAGACCAAAAGGCATGACCTTATAGAAGTAGTTGGCATCGTCCGTGATGAAGGCGGTTTTTTGCATGTCAGATGAGGCCATGGGAATTTGGTTGTACTCGGAATATGCATCCAAAAAACTAAGCACCTTGTTTCCTGCCGAGCCATCAACGAGGCGATCGATGTTGGGTAATGGGTAGGCATCGCGAGGGCAAGCTTTGTTTAGATCCGTGTAGTCTACACACATCCGCCATTTGCCATTGGCTTTCTTCACCAAGACAACATTAAAAAGCCAAGTGGTGTATTGAGCTTCTTCTATGAAGCCTGCGTTTAGTAACTTGTCAGCTTCGACCTTAGTTGCTAACCGACGTTCTTCGCCAAGTTTGCATTTTTTCTGGGATATGTAGCGGGCTTCTTTATAGATGGATAATTTGTGGGATGCCACTAGAGGGTCCACCCCAGGGAGGTCAGTGGCTGACCAGGCGAAAAGATTTGTGTTGTTGAGGAGAATGGGTGTGATGATGGCACGTTCGTCAGAGTTCAAATCGGTGCCTAGGTTTATAGAGCGTTCGTTGGGAATCTCCAAAGGGGAGGTCTCCTCAACCGGTTCGAGACGGACATCCCAGCCTGCACTGGGTCCAGGTCTTCGCCTGACAGTGCGATGCCGGAGCCAGGTGGTCGCTCAATGTGGTTGGTTTGTTGAATAGGGAGTTGTGGGCGCAAACTGACCATGTAGCATTCGCGTGCCAAGCGTTGGTCGCAGTGGATGGTAAGGATGTCACCGGAGGGAGAAGGGAACTTCATGGCCAAGTGGGGGGCGGAGACGACAACGCCAAGGGTGTTGAGGGAAGGACGACCTAGGAGGACGTTGTAGGATGTTGGCGCGTCGATGATTGGGGAGCGGATTAGGATGGTTTTGGTTTGGGTTCCCTCACGAAAGATGGTGTGGAGGTTGATATCGGTGTGGGCCGGTTCGGGTTCTTGGTTGGTGGGTTGGTGGGGGCGTCTGTCATGACGGGAGTCATGTGGAGGGCGTTTGTGGTCGGATCGAGGGGGGTTGCGGGATCGAGAGGAAGAGGAATGGTCATCTCTGCGGATGAAGCGGCGAAAGTGGCCATCACGGACCAGTTCTTCTATTTTATCCTAGAGTGCTTTGCATTCTTCTGTAGTGTGGCCATGGTTGCGGTGGTAGCGGCAATATTTGGTCATATCAGCGTTGGGAGGTGTGGTTGTCTTGCGTGCAGGGGGGATTAGGTCAACTTGTAGGGCCTCATCAAGGATGCGGGAGCGGGCTACGGTAAGAAGGGCATATCTGGTGAAGCGAGGTTGGCGGGGCTCGCGTGGGCGGGCATCAGGGTGTGGGTTAGGTTGCGGGGTAGGGTTGGCGGTGGTGGCTGCATAGTCATTGTAGAATTTGGTGTGAAGGATTTGCATTTCCTCCATGCGGACATAATCGGCTGCACGCAATTTGAGTTCGTACATAGAGGCGGGTGGGTGGAGGTAGACATTGTTGGCGAAGGGGCCAGGTTGTAGGGTGAGGGCCATGCATTGGAGGATCATCTCCTAGTTGAGGTGTGGTGTGCGAACAGCTGCCTTACTGAAGCGATTTATGAACGCTCTGAGGGGTTCGCCTAGTTCCTGTCTAATGCCCGGAAGGGAGATTGTGGTAGTTTGGTGTGGGCGGCTGCCGGCAAAATGGATGGAGAACATGTGAGAAAGGACATCGAAACTGTCAATGGAGTACAGTGGAAGGGTTGTGAACCATTCCAGGGCTGGGCCCTTGAGGGTGGTGGGGAAGGCTTTGCAGAATACTGCGTCTTGGGACGTGTATAGGGCGACATTGGTGATGTAGACTTTGAGGTGCTCATCAGGGTCGGTTTCGCCAGTATAGCGATCCAGGGTGAAGGGTTCTCACTGGGTAGGAAGAGGGGTGTTGGCGATGAAGTCGGTAAAGGGGTGGCGACGTCTGGGCTGGTGGGGAGGGAGCAGATGCGGTGGGACGGGATGGTTGATCATAGCGGGGAAGGTGGAGGTAAGGTTGTGAGGGGGGATGTGGGTTGTTGGAAGGTATTGTGGGTTGTATGGTGGAACATGTGTGATGTGTAGGGTGGTGGGTATGTTGTAGGGGATCTGGGTGGTAGGGAGGGTAGCAGCAGGGGTTGGGGGTGCGGTAAGCCCTGGTTGAGCAGACGGGAAGTGATTGGGATGGGTGGAGGGCATGCGTGTTTGTTGAGTGGTGGTGAAGGTATGAGGAGTGGGGTTGTATTCGCTTTCTTCCTTTGTGGGCTGGAAGGCCGGGGACCTTGCAGCTTCAGAGGCTTCCTTGGCTTTTCCCTTCAAGTTGGGATCAACTTCGATCTTTCGCCTTAGGCGAGAGTTCTCTTGTCATAGCGCCTCCATCTCGTCAGCGCTGCGTTTCTTCAGATCTGCCAACTCTTGTTGCATCTTCGCTTGGCCGTCTAGGATGGCGGCCAGGTCAAGGGTGATGCCAGCAGGTCCTGATGGACCAGCATCCGCCTCCTTGTTCACTCCAGCTTTGCTACGGGTTGAAACCATCTTCAGAGAAAAGTGGATACTAAAGGTGTTCGTCTCGTGCCCTACGGTGGGCGCCAATTGTTCCTGTAGAGAACAAATAAGATGAGTTAGGCACAAGCGTCACCTTACCATGTAGTCCGTTATCTCCTCAGTTGGCCTCTTCCCGGTTGGTACATGTCAGCTTGAACCCAGGAGGGGTTACCTGCAAAAGAGACTCTGAAGCTCAAGTAAGTCAAAGCTCTCAGAAGGTCAAATCTGTGATTAATGAATGCGTACCTTTAATTACTGGGGTCCACGTCTATTTATAGAGCATTAATTATGTCTAGTTATTCTATGGGTCGGGCCTTAGCTTAGGCTTTGACTGTAAGTGGACCTAGGCCCTAGCCCAGGCCCTTAAGACTTATTGAACGCTGGAGGGTTTTCATTATACTGAGTTTATTGGAGTGGTCAGCCTAGGCTTTTAATCTTACCGGACCTACTGGAGTAGCCGGCCTAGGCCGGCTACTTACCTTGACGGCTTGTGTTGGTTATATGAGGTGCAGGTTGTTCCTCTAGATGTTTAGGTTAGAATTGGTACAAGTTAGGCTGACTCGGCCTAGGTTGAGTACTTAGCCGCCTTGGTATATGTATTGTTTACTTATTTGGTCGAGTTTGGCTAGGTGTGGTACAGGATTCAATGTTTTTACAATGTCTTTCAATGAATCAAATCTACGCACACTAGTGCAAGGAAGTGATTATGCCGCAGGTATTTTGACCTTTTGGCTTCGGTTTTAAACCCGAGGCATATACTGGTGAGGTAAAAACGGGATATGTTTATGCCTCGGTTATGAACCGAGACATATACAAGGGTTACTACCTAGGTTCTAGAGAGAACCGAGGCCTAATGTGCATCTCAAATTAAAAAAAAAGTACTTTCTAATCCAATAACAACATGACACGTAGCCATAATCCTTGTACACACACCTACACCAACCACAGTGTGCCACATCATCATCTTCAACCTTCTCCCAAATCAGAAACCCTAACGACCATTCAAACCTTAAATGCCGCCAGTGTGTCGTTACCACCATCTTTGACCATCACATCATGTTAGAATAGCTTCACGAAGCCTTCATTAATCCCGTCAGTGACACAAAACAACCTCTCTTCACCACCATATCTGAACAAAAAATGAGAAACCACCCACGATTGAACCACCGTGAGCCAAATCGCCACTTCGACACACATATCAACGTTCGAAACCCTAACCCATGGGAGGCATATAGGGTGCCAAAACCAACTAATCCAAAATAAAAAAAAATACAGAAAAAAAACCATGAACCAGTGGTGATTTCAACGTGCAGCTCGCGGCCTCCCTCGTCCAACAACAATAGTAGCGGTGGAAGAGGCGGTGGATACGTGATCTTACAGTGGTGGGAACGATGGTGGGAGTGGATGCGGAGGCAGCGGGAATGACGTGCGCAGAGGAGGCTGCTTCTTTCTCTCAACGAAGAAGAAAATCACGCGAGGAAGAAGAAGATCTGTCCTAATTTTAAACCCTAAATAAACGTTTCTGCCTCGGTTCAATTACAACCGAGGCATAAACCTACTGCAACTTAATTAAAATGTCTCGAGTAGTAGACAACTGAGGCCATAAGCCCTTTATGTCTCGGATATTTAAAAATCGAGACATAATCTGAAACGTCCAATTGTAAAACGTGAAACTAGCGGGAGTTTTGAAATTATTTTTCAGGCTTTATGCCTCGGGTGGATATGAACCGAGGCATATTAGCTTTTATGCAACGGTTATTATTCGAACTGAGGCATAAAGGTTCGCTAAAATTTCAAAAATTCCAATGTGTTGTAATATGCCTTGTTTTTGGGGGAACCCAGACATAATAATTGAAGTAAAATGTCATTAATGCACTAGTGGCGCATGAGTTGATTTTTAGTATGCCAGCAAATTAATGTTTTTCAATTTGATTGTAAGTGATTAAGTGATTATGCATCCATTATTAGAAAAAAGTTCACAAATAATTCACTTATATTATTGATCAAGGTCACAAAAATCTTTAAATCACTAGACTCTCACTTGATAATGACTTCAATCAACAATTCATACATTTTTTTCCATAAATTATATTTTTTGTACTTCTGTCATTAAAGATGGAATGACGGAGGAACCAAAAATAGAAGACAAAGGGGGAGAAGGATAATTTGAAATTGAAGTGGTAAAGAATCAATGGGCATGTCTTCTTTCTTACAATTGGCATAAAGTGCTCTATCGTGGGCTTCACTTGTTTTGAGTGTAAAACACTTCGAGATTGAGATTGAGGCGAGCTTTTGCGTTTTGGGAAGATTAACAGTGCTCTGAAGGTATGTTTCATAATTTCAGTGTTTCTTTTTTATTTGTCTATGTTAGTTGCAAAGAAAATCATTAATTTATTCAAAACCCTCAATAAGAATGACGGGAAGAGGATGAAATGGTTTAGGAATAAAAAATCAATGACGAGAAACTGGATTAGGATTTAGTGGAAGCGTGGGGTGAGAGACGTACGAGAAAAATCTATGGTGACCCAGAAACACACTTTACACAAAAAAAAATGAGACTGAAGTTTGAAAGTTGGAAGGTAAAAGACTTAACACAAAAAGTGAAGACAATTCTGAGACCATAAAATGGACTAGGTTATGCGTCACTCCCTGATAGAGGTCGTACCCCACCAAATTAAAACACTTAAAAATGCAGTATATGAAAGTGAACCAAGTCGTCTCCCAACGACAAATATTTTCATTCAAAGCTTCAATTTCCAGATGAACACAACAATAACACAGGGAGGGGTTTGGTAGATTTACGGATGCAACGCACAATTGAAAACTTAAATGCAGACGTGTAAAATCAATGTAAAAACAACGTTGATTCTTTGCTTCAAATGAACATCCACCAATCACGGATTACAACTCAAAAATTGTTATATTAACTCTAATGAGACCTGAATTAATTACTAAGCGCAAATGAACTCTAACTCAAGTGCAATTAAGCAAAGCACACAACCATGAAATCTGCTACAGTTCACTAAGCATGAACACACAATGATCCCACTCTGCAAATTAAGCAAAAACAGAATGGTTTCTTCATTTAAATCCAAACGCAAATTTAGAATTGAGAGATTAACATAACTCCACCGAACAAAACACTAATCTCAAGGTTTCAATCCATTATCTGCAAAGAATCAACACATAAACTTAGTTCCTCATGGAATCCGAATTAGGGTTCTCAACAGAATTTGCAATTCAACCGTTCAAATGACTTCAAATTGATACTAAAAGCTTAAAATGGTGCAGCAAACGAAAATGAGCAAGGGATAATAGAAGAACAACGAAAACAACCACCAAAAATGAAATTGCTTCAATATAAATGTTACCCAAAGTGTAGAAAGCGTGAATACAAGCAATATCTGTTGTCCAAGACTCATAAAACGTCAAAATAGAGTGGAAAAGTGAAAAAATAGCATGTGCCACCTGGGTCACCTTCCAAAGCTTAAAAACAACAAAAATGGAGGTTTGAGAGAGTGTGGAAGAAGAAGGAGCGGCTGCTGCATTACATGCAGACTTAATTTCGTGGTCATTTCACCCCTGCCACTCATATTTACAAAACTGCCACTATGCCACTCAGATGACGTGGAAATGACGTGTAAATGATGTGGCAATGATGTGGCGACTCTCTTCAACTGAATATTGATGTTCCAAGCTCCAAAATTGCTTCACCCAAATACCTAAAAATAATTAAAAACAAAAATTAGGCCAAATAATGTGAAATTAGTCCAAATTCGGAACAGTGGCCCAATAAAGCCCAACAGATGAAAAACACTCTAAAGATGAACAATTAAGCACTACACAACTGTCAAATGGGTACACAAGGGCTAGTGGAATGAAGGAAAATAATGACTCATCACTCCCTCATAAGCGAGACACCGCATGCATTTTTTTTAATTGTGCAAAACATAGATATAGAAGTGTGGTATAGTAGAGAATTGTCAAAGTTTAGAGAATTTTTCCACTCGGGAAAGGACCAGACAACCTCATTAGGGAAAAAGAAAAAGGAGATAATGCAGTTCCTATGCATATGCCCCATATCTTAGTTGATGGAGACTATGATGGAGACTAGGTATTACAGGATGCTTATGCCATATATGTTAATTCATTTCTAAGGTTAGATTTATTATGTTGTACATAGAAAGCTGAAAATTTGAGATCCATTTGTTATCTAACAAGGTCAACCTTCCACCTTTAAGATCAATACTTGCATTTTCTTGTTGCCATACAAATGCTCTGATCCAAACTTTTCATGACATCTAAAACACAATCACTTTTTCATCACATCTAAAGCACAATGCTTCTAAAATAACACTAAATTATGTCAGTTTAAAGATTTTATGAAAAACCATTATGTGACTTCAAGTCAAAAGTGTGTGCAATAATTAAGTAGCTTTGTAGAAAATATGATTTTAAACTAAAATTCAAGGTTTTAATAGCTTTGTGATATTAATTTTTTGCAATTTTATATTGGAATCTAGTAGCTTTGTACGTAAGTGGTAATAATAAGATTGGAATTGAATGTATTGTTTAGTGCTTTGGCCTCAATCTGTTGTTATGAAGGGGATCTATCAGCGTGCATGACCATGTTATTCGTTTGGTTTGACATCTTTATATATATTTCCTATTCATTTATGACATAATAACAATTGTTTAATTTATAAACTTTTTTTGTTTCCAGACAAAGAAGCTTGGTCGTGCAGTCCATGTTGATGAAATCTTTGAACAAACGCACATATGAAAGGCTACAGGGGATTTTGTCGATGAGAGATCTAGGCGGACACATGTTAATTTCTACCATGTTTTTTACAGTTTAATACCTCAATTATTTACTATTTTAATACAAACATTTCTTATTTGAACAGGAAGAATTTCAAAATAGATTTTCTCAAGCATTATCTGAGATTGCATTTGTTGGTGTCTCACAATCCACACCCATGGACCTTGCTAAGGAGGAAAGACTAAGAAACATATGTTGGTTAGAGGCGACAGGTGGAAGGTACAAGGGACGAGTGTTTGGGGTTGGACATGTCGATTCTAATGATGATTGTGTTGATGGTTACATATAATAGACACAAGCATCTTCTAGTCAGCAAGTAAATCCAGAGTAGATTATTCAACTTCAAACACGACTAGTAACTAGTGAAGAGCACATTCGTCAAATGAGTTCCCAATTTCAAACCCAATTTGATACGATACAAAATTTTATTGGTGTGATCATCCAATATTTGATGCCTCTAGTAGCAGCGGTTCACAAACTATTTTCCAGGAAAGGAATCAGGCTGAACAAGAGAATCAAGTACATCATCAACAAGTGAAACAAGATCATGAAGAAGCCCCTACTTCACATCGTCCTTATCGTGATTATTATTAGACTTTGCTTTTGTATTATATATTATCACTGCATGTTTTTTTATTCAAATATTTGTATTTTATTGTCTTTGGATCTTTGACTTTGTTTATTAAAACCTAGGTACAAATATTGTATTTAATGACTTTGATGTTATATAAATTCTTTGCTATGTAGTTATATTTTGAATTTTTATGATAAACTATTATGTCTAAGTTTGTACAGATGTTCTATAAAATAGTTTCATTAAAACTAATACAAGTTGAAAGTCATACGTGCAATTTAGTAGCAGTCAGGTAATTACATACGGAATCATCCGTAGGTAATTACATACAAATTGTTCCGTAGGTAATTACATACGGATATATCTGTATGTAGTTACCTACGGATAATTTCGTATAAATTACCTACAGATATATTCGTATGTAATTACTTATAAATAAATCCGTATGTAAATTTAGCTATGACATATTTACATACAGATTTTTGTACGTATGTAATCCGTAGGTAATACTCTCTTACCTACGGATTTTATTAGTTATATACGAATTTTGGCTATAGGTAAATCGAGTTTTTCTTGTAGTGATATTTGATTGTGTTTTAATTCGTGTTGTAACTTTTATTAGGTCATATAATACATTTCCATCTCTCTAATATCAACCATTAAATCTCCAAGGTATCAATTTTTCTAGTTCCTTTTATTATAATTTATTGTTTTTTCATTTAGATCTACAATTTATGTATAATTGTTATTGTTCTATCTCATTGATGCTTTACCATAACTATTGTATATGGTCGTTATAATGAGTGTCAAAGGAAGAGAAAATCAAAATACACTTAAAAGAAAGAACGACAAAGTCAAGGAAGGGGAGTGTATGGTAGGTGAATTTATAGAGGTGATGGGATGAATAGCAAATCATCCCTCTTAAACTCTAATGGAGCTTGTTTCACAGGGCAAGAGAAATGTATAAGAAACACACATTTGTTTATTCCTTTGCATTATTTATTAATTATACTTATTTTTATAAATTTGATCTAGGTTAGGAAAGTTTGCTTGATAATACGATTTTTTTATATTTATTTACTATCCAATATGTTTCTTATATATAAATGATAGTAATAAGTTATGATTATTTTGTTCTCTTAGATTTTAATTGGAGTGAAAATATAGCATCTAATATTTTAAGGTTTGATTTTCTTATTTTTATCTCAAATTATTTTTTGTAACATTCCTTTTACTGAAACAATTATCCTACTATTGACTAAAATTTATATATTTTGTAGTCGTTTTGAGTGGTAGTACAACATGTTTATAAAAAAATAACTAAGGTTACAAAGAATTGCAAAAAAAGAAAGCAAGTATATTAATGCTCAACAACTTGAAGTGTGCATGTGGGAATGATTTAATAATAATAAAGAACCATAAAAGGTTAGTATATCTCCACTAATTTAAATATACTAAATTTTTATTTATATATTTAGTATTACGTTAGGATTAAATTTGCTTTATGTTTTAAACCTTTATTTGATTTAATTATATTTTTAACACTTTTTATATTGGTATTATAACATCTTTATAATGTTAATTCTTCTCTCAACATCTTTGCATTACTAAAATATTAATGATTTCTTTTATTTATTTGTAGTACGAAGATGTTTGACGATACCACCATTTATTATTTTATTTGAAATATTTATTTGATTTAAATGTTTTTAAGTAGAAGTAAGTCTAATGTATATAATGTTTGGATCCATTCTTACAAACTTTTTGTGTATTTTGTCATTTCAAGTGTAATAAATATTTTATATTTTAATACTTATATTTGATGTTGATTTATTTTAACATTTTACATAATTTGTCTATTTATTATGGCGATATAGTAAAATGTCATAATTTTAAACCAATACAATTTCCAATGGTGAAATTTTATTATAAAAATAATTAATAATGAGCATAAAAAGATATGACATTGTCACTCTCCCAAAGAGTTAATAGTGATAATTATTTTCTGACAGCAAAAATCATTTTTTATAAGATTTTAAAATATTGTCAAAAGTACAATAGTGACACAAGTATTAGTGACAATTTTATTATTGTTAAAAAGGGTTAATTGCGACATTTATAATTTTTAGTGATGAATATATGTTTATCATTAAATATATTTTTTCTTGTAGTGACATTTATATGTGTGTGTGTGTATGGTTAATTATTTGCTTAAATATGTTGTTTGATTTTCTTCTATTATAAGTTAGTCTTAGTTTCCCATTTGAGAAGATTAATAACTTTCTAGTAGTTTATTAGTGCATATATATATATATATATATATATATATATATATATATATATATATATAT
>Ga0214544_1006322_pt1 | contig 21965 bp, 11 predicted proteins | sample CNSS3metaG_FD_160074 | JGI IMG/M metagenome (GOLD analysis project Ga0214544, IMG submission 160074) | Root nodule microbial communities from cowpea collected in UCLA plant growth center, Los Angeles, California, USA - CNSS3 | ecosystem: Host-associated > Plants > Roots > Nodule | place: USA...
ATATTAGTAAAAAACATTATGAGTCTTCATTCAGTAATGGTGGTCAGATTCTTACCCCACAACGTAGTAGATTACTTCGAGATACTGTGGAGGTATTGATGTGTCTCCAAGACTAGTTATGAACCAACATGGAAGGTAATGAAATTAACACTTTTACTTAGACATTTTAATCAAGTGATTGTTAGAAATTTTTAATGAACTTCTTATGTTTTCAGGCTCTTCTAGATTAAAATTTGACAACATGAAACTTTATACAAAGTTGCAAGATGTGGACATTGATGAAGTTGGTAATTTCTTTAATATTTCATTAAAAAATAAATTACAATATAAATTGTTAGTGATTTTTTATTTGTTTATTTTTCAAGAATGAAGTAGAGAATGTGGACTTGTTGATCAAAGCACTGATTGTGATTAAATATTTATTTTTTTAAATATTTTTGTAAATACCCGCAGGTACCTGTGGATACTCGCGGATATGAAAAAAATAGGCGGGTACCCGCATTACGGATAACAGACGGATATGGGTACGGGTACGGGGCAAATATTTATCCAGCGGGTAGGGTATAGGGGAACTACTACCTGTACCCTACCCGCCTCGTTGACATCCCTACCCATGAATATATATATATATATATATATATATATATATATATATATATATATATATATATATATATATATATATATATATATACACACACACACACTATAGTTACATTTTCTTAAAAATGTTACTATAAAGAATTTCTTGGGCTCTTCTTCTTGTCAAGTTTCATATACATTCGAGGTAAGGAAAGCTAGATTTTGTTGAAATATGTGATTGTTTGATATTTGGAATTTGAGATAGAACTATATTGATATGTGAATATGATGTTAGGTTTATAAGGAGGGGGTATCACTGGGGAGATACAACACACCAATGAGACCTGAGCCCAACCACATAAGGCATTGACACCACTCTCAACCCAAAACCTTAAGGCGATGGGTTTATGGGCCTTGATCCTTATATGGTGCTCTACTTTCTCATTTTTGGTCAATGTGGGACTTAGACTCACACTTGCATTCCTAACAATCTCCCCCTCAAGGGTGAGTCCCTTCAACCACATTGGTATACTCCCCCTCCAGCGGAAGCATTCCCAACCACGAGTACTCCTTTTCTGCCCTTTTCTGTACCGCAGTTATTCTTAACGGGACACGCTTTACCTGGAACCCTTACTTGGGACCTTTGCCAGCTCTGATACCACTTGTCAGGTTTTACAGAGGGGGTTTCACTTACAGAGGGGGTTTCACTGGGGAGATACAACACACCAATGAGACTTGAGCCCAACCACATAAGGCATTGACACCACTCTCAACCCAAAACCTTAAGGTGATGGGTTTATGGGCCTTGATCCTTATATGGTGCTCTACTTTCTCATTTTTGGTCAATGTGGGACTTAGACTCACACTTGGATTCCTAACATATGAAAATATGATTAAGGATGTATATGATTGTGAAAGTAATATTGTGAAACTGTGATGATAATGAATTTGTTAATATATATATATATATATATATATATATATATATATATATATATATATATATATATATATATATGAGTATTGTATGTGTTTTACGTAATTTCATGGGGAGATTTTATGGTGGTATTACTTTAGTGTATGCATTGTACTATGAATTCAAGTAAAGTGACATCCTAAAACTCTAATGATCATTCACACTCAAATAAAGTAGAATGGTTCATGTTGTGAGAGTAGTAGAAGGTCGTAGCCTAAGGTAGGATAAAAGTTTATGTGCAGTTATGTGAATGATTTGTAGTTGCCCATGTATGACTTATAATTGATATGATTTAAATCGTCTTAGGACAACTCTTTTGTATACTAGCTTACCCTTGCACTTTGTAGTTTTTGTATTGTTCTTCTTTTGCAATAATCACCACTCTGGTGAAAATAGATGAAGATGCAGGTTTAGAGACATCTTTGAAGGATAAGGAGTTCATAACTAGAGTTATGAGATTATGGTGGAGGTGTGAGTGGTTAGTGCATTCTTTATAGAAATACCTTTAAAGTTTTTGGTGTTGTTGTATAAATAGTATATTTTTACAATGTTTGAACTTAAAGGACTATATTAATATTTTTTTTATTTCGTTAATCTGTCTTTGAATATTATTATGAAATGTCTTATTTTATTAGTTTTAGAGTTTACTATGTTATGGATCCCTCAACTATTATGCGTTTTTGGTTTCTGTCCCTCTCTCAAACTTTGCTCTATCTAGGTCCTTCACCTTTCAAAACTTGTGGAATTGGTCTTCATTTTTGGACGACGTTAATTTTTTAATTGCTGTGACAAACAAAGTGCCACGTCAAAATCTTGTTTATATAAAATTAATATCTTTGTGTCACCCTAGCCCATACTAATTACGATTAGAAATCACCCAAACTCTCACTCACATTCCACCTCAAAAGTAGAAAACCATATTTCCATCCAGAATACCCTACAACCAAAATAACTCACAATCAACAAAGATAATATGTTCAACACCAAAATCTTACAACCTCAAAGTTTCCCTTGGACTTCTTCATGGATCACCAAAACGAGTGTCTGCTTTTCCTAAGGTTAAAACCACATCCATTGCCGCCTATTAATAAACTAAAATGCCTAATGCAACATGTAGAAAAAAGACACGGTTAGGTTAGGGTGAGAAAACTACTTGCAGAGAAACAAAAATGAAGGATAATAAGACAACCATTTGGAATGACTTCCACATAACAAAACAAAGAATCTCTTACCGAATTCTTTCTCTTAATCAATTCAAGAAGCCATCAACTTCTTGTATGAAAAAGAACAATTTATTTCTCACACTAAATAATTATACTTTTTTAGGTTTTAATAATCGAAAATATCGAAGTAACGCACCTCTTTGACATTTTGCTGCTGAAAAAATTAAAACTAAACTCTCTTGGACTGGGATTTTTGTGAATTGTGATTTTTTTTTCTTTTTGTGTGTGAGTTCTGTGATGGTGAGTGAGCTAGGTTTGGGTGTGACTAAGTAGTGGCGGATCTTGACTACAAAATTTGGAGGGACTAAAACAATATAATTATTTGACTATTAGATTGGATCATTAGTATAATGCTTTAAAAAATAACTCATCTAACTGAACAATTTAATCATTGATACACTACTTTAAAATATGTGAAGAAGTAAAATCTATCTTGTTTTCATCTTCACCCACAACTTCTCTTCTATCACTTTTAAAGAATGAATCTATGGTTTTATTCTTCATCAATATACCTTTTAAAAAATTAATATTAAAAAATAATTTATCATAATCTAATGAGAAATTGAGAGTCGTAATTATTAAAAGAAAAATATATTATAATCAAGTCATAAAATCGGTTTGAAAAAACACATAATACATTATTTTTTCTTCTATATTCATAAAAAAATGAATATACAAAGTTCATGATATAAAAAATAATATTAATAACTATTAAACTAATAGTTCATTATCAAGTGAGACAAGACAGTTATCTTTTTTTTCAAGGAAGAAAGATAACAAATGATAAATGAGAGCAAAAGTAATGAGTTTGTGTCTAACTTCATTTTCTCTTCAAAAACAAAAAGAAAACATATGAGACTGAAAGATGAGTACAAGTTTGTGAAAACCTAAAAAGACAATGAGAAATAAAATAAAAAATATTTTAATAAATATTTGTTTTAATTACTATTTTGGTTTTTGTTTCCAAAAATGTAAGTTGGTCCTCAAGTTGATTTAGTTTAAATTTGGTTATGATTTTTTAGTTGAAATTTGATATTTTTTTGACAAAAATAAAGACAAAAAAATAATTAAACCTAAATATTTTTACTCTTTATTATATTAAATTTTATATTTTATTATTTATTATGCTTTATAAAAATATTAAAAAGACACAATTTAAATTTCTATCAATTTTTAAAATACATTACTTATAATTTAAAAAGAAAAATTAAAATATATATAATTAAAAAAAAAATCAAAAGTATATACATAATTAAAAAAAATCAAAAATATTTTGGGGACCTAGGTCCCTCCCTGCTCCATATATAATCTGCCACTGTGACTAAGTGATGTTGTGAAGGTGGTGAAGAATGCACTTGGAGAGGAAGAGAAATGGGGAAAGATAATGAATGTTAGGGATTTCTTTTGTTGTTTATGATGGTAAGGAAAAATTTGGAAGAAAAAAAAAAGTTTAATTAGTCGGATGGTACCCACTTTCATTTAAATGTGTCAGTTTGGAACTCGTTTTTAAAAAGGTGTCAATTGAGTCAAATTTTTGAAAAGATGTCTCAATTAGGTTCTTTTCAGTAAAAAATTATTAACATCGTTAACGGTATTAATATTTAAAATGACTTACAAAATTAAGTATTGATATTTATATCAAAATTTAGTGATAAATGTCATGAATTAAGTTAACGGCTTTAGTAATTTTTGTCTGAAAGGGATCTCATTAAGACACTTTTTCAAAAATTGGGATTAGATTGACACATTTTTAAAAGCGGGTACCAAACTAACACATCTGAACGAAAGTGGATACCATCCGACTAATTAAACAAAACAAAAGTGGGTGAGGTGACCGTGAGTGTTTTCATGAATGGGTGAGTGATGTGATTTCTAATCATAATTAGTGTGGACTAGGTCGACACAAAGATATTAATTTTATATAAACAAAACTGTAATGTGACACTCTGTTTGTCACGTCAATTAAAAAATTAACGCCGTCTAAAAATGAAATAGAACAAAGTCTTAGAAGTGGACAAAAACCAAAACACATAATAGTTGAGGACCTGTGACATATTTAACCCTTAATTTCATACTACTAAAAAATAAAATAGGATGTTATATGAATACCCCTCAATGTCCCGCGCCTTTGTTTGTAGAGCGATTGTACATCCACAGGAATGCAAAGGGCAAATTTTACAGAAGCACATAGAGCAAGAACAAAAGCGCCATGACGTTTTGTGAGCAGTTGAAGCTCATGTTGGTGGAATTGATGTCTTAGAAGTCATAAATGACTTATAATAACATATACCACGGCAAAACAATTCTTAAATAATGACTAAAAATAATTAATTATTAGAATGAACAATTTATTATATATTAATTTATAAATTAAATAATTTATTTTTATTGAATAATTTCAACATCGGTACAATATTTTAGCCAAAATATTTGATGGCTCTTTTGGAATTCAGTCTCACTTTTACATGTGGAGATAAAAGTATTTGAAAATATAAGTGCAATATTTCATTTTATAATATAGTCGTACATTGTTATTATAATGAGATCTTCCAAACCTTTCGATCAAAATATGAGAAAGGAGGCAAGTTTGGAGGGATTGTGTCGATTTAGTAACTTTTAGGGAAACATTCATTTTAATAATCAGAGATTGTAAATTGCGGATTTCTTCACTACTATAATTTATTTGGAGATTTGTATATAGTTTTTTCATCAAAATGTGTAAGAAAAGTATTTCTTTTATATATATATATATATATATATATATATATATATATATATATATATATATATATATATATATATATATATATATATATTACGAATTTCAATTGGTAAATAATTTCTTGAAAGATAATTAGTTAACAGAATTTAAAAATTTGTAAAAAATTTATTATAACATTTTATTTGAAAAATATCCTCAACAAATTTTCATTCGAAAAGAAAATTCATAAGCAATTTTTATAATGAAAAAAATCAATTCAGAAAACATTGGTACTTTTTACTACAAATTTAGATTTTTGACGTAATTTCTTACAATTTCAAATTCGTATGTAAATTCTTCCAAAAACAAAATCCCAACTATTTTTTTTTTTGCAAAAAAATTGAATTCATATGTAAATTTATTCCGCTAATATTTTTACAAGAATTTCAACAAAATTTTTTAAAAACTATATAATTACTTTTCAAAATCTATAATTGTTATTTTAATCTTTATATATCTTTCAAATTTGATTTTATGCAATTTTAAATTCTATACATATTGATTTATTTTATATTTTACATTTTAATTAGATGAATATTTTTTAATAATACCTTTTAAGGTTGAATAGGACAATTTTAAATGTTGGAATTGTTGCTAAAACATTTACTGGGGAGTTGTAAACCGTAGAAATATATATTCTTATTCAATAATATTTTAACAATAAAAAACTCTCATAAAATATATTATATTTTATTATTATTTAAAAGACATTAAAGATTTAAAATCATCAAAATTTGTTTAAGTTATTTTTAAAATTCCAAAAAATATATATATTAATTATTTTTTATTAATTTTATAACTACAGTCAACATTCACTTAAGTCCATACTCATTTAAGTCCGCATCCCGCCTAAATCTGCATTTAAAAAGGGAAAATTCTCGAAAAATGAAAAATTCTCGGATCAATAATTTTGTGACTTTATTTTCAGTAAATATCACGTAAAGTTGTTTGACTTTATATTATTTTATATTTTTTTTTATATATATATATATATATATATATATATATATATATATATATATAGAAAATATATGAATAAAATAAAATATCAAGTTTCTTTGGTAACATATCTCTTATATCTATCATATATCCTATATCTTTCATATCATACTCTAAATTATATGACTCTTAATATCTCATGTTGTAATATGACTTTTAAAATTCCATAAGTATGCATCCCAGTTAAGTCTACATCAAACTTTCAATATCAAATTGCGAACTTAAGAGAATGTTTACTGTAATATTTTAGTTATTAGTTTTGTTTAAAATTATTTTAAAAGATGATAACAAAAAAATTTAATAATTTTATTATATTCAAAGTATTAATAATTTAATTAAAATCTTAATAATCTAATTACATTCACCTGTGAAAAAAAAAAGGAGTTCTACAACATCAAATAACGATAACTATATAACCACTTTCCTCAACTGAAACACGACGACCATTTATGTTGTGTTTGGATTGGAGTTTGGATTGGGGTGTGAATTTGGGGGAGTGGATTTGCGTTGATTTGAGTTGCTTTGCAAGTAAAGATGGGGTTGTTTGGATTAAAGGAAAGATTGTATAATTTGAGTGGATATGAGTGAAGAGTTTATGAAACTTTGTGTAAGACATGATTGATAAAATTTAATAAATTATAATTTTTAATAGAATAAATTGTATGATTACCATTATACCCTTCAATTTAAATAGAATAAATGATATTAAAATAAAATTAAAAATGTTATTTAAAATTACAAAAAGTATAATTTATTTATATTATAATTAATAACTTAAAATAATAATTATTATTCTCAATTATAATTTAAAATAATTTATAATATAGACTGTTTAATTTTAACTCCACATTTATTTAAATATATTTTATTTTATAGAATTAATTTATTTACAAAATATATTTATATGAATAATAATAATAATATTATTATTACTATTATTATATAATACTAATTATTATAATAATTAAGAATTAAAATTATATATATATATATATATATATAATATAGTATTATCAATATCCATATAATAAATATATAATTATTATATATTTTTTATTATATAATACTAATAATAATTATAGTTATTATTAATATATATATATATATATTATAATAAATATAATAAATTAAATTGTTAAAAGAGAGGGATAATAAAGCAATTTTAATATGATGATCTGACTTTCCCTGCCCATCTTATCATTTTAAAGAGTGTCAAGTTTTGCAACTTACATGCAAATCTACACTCACAAATGAATGCAAACGAACATATCTAAATACATTTTCAAGTCACATTTTCATCTCGGTCATTGTAGAACCGTCATCAAATCCCCTTCATACCCTTTCATATTTCCATTTTCGCTTACGCACGTTGCGCATGCGATCTTTATTCCCTCCCTTTCCCTTCACGCCATTGTGGTTTAGTCAGAACAAGATTAATATCATTTAATGGCAACCATCTGTTAGAAGGAGGAAGAAAAGGGGGCTAGGGTTCAGATGAAGAAGAAGAGATAGAAGAGAGATAATGGACAGAGGTCTCTCACACACACAATACACAAGTGAATACTGAAATCATACACTGGTATTTTATTACTACAATTATTTTACAGAGGAAACAAAAACTCTATTTATAGAGTTGATTATACAAAACAAACTGTAAAACTAACAAACTGTAAAGGCAGCTTGAATTAACTACATCACTCCTCCTTAATTCAAGCTTAGAGCTTCAAAAAATGCCTAGATCGTTTCTCAAATGTTCGAACCTCTGCTTCTTCAAAGGTTTGGTTTAAACATCTGCTAATTGTTGTTGTGTAGGGCAATAGACGAGCTTGAGTTTCCCACTGTTGACTTGCTCCCTTAGAAAGTGAAATCTGGTCTCTATATGCTTGCTCCTGCCATGTGATACTGGATTGTTAGCTAGGTTGATTGTTGATTTATTATCAACAAGCAACTGTATAGGTTCTTTAACCTCTATAGTCATCTCTGACAACACAGACTGTAGCCAAACTGCCTAGCATGCAGCATAAGTTCCTGCAATGTACTCAGCTTCACATGAGGATAGTGCTACCACTGGCTATTTTTTAGAGCACCGTGAGATTGGTGCTCCCATAAACTTGAACAAAAACCCACTTGTGCTTCTTCTGTCACTGCAATCTCCATACCAAACCCAATTGTTCCTTTAATATACCTGAGCACTCTTTTGGCAGCAAGTAAATGCACTTTCTTTGGCTGATGCATATATCTGCTTATTACTCCTACTGCAAAACAAATATCTGGTCTGTTGTTGCACAAATATCTAAGTGAACCCACCATTTGTTTGAATGGAGTGTTGTCTACCTCTTCTTCCACATCTTCTATTTTACTGGCATTTACCTCTGTTGGAGTGATTGCTGCATTGTAGTTCTCAATGCTGGATTTCTTTAATACTTCAATAGAGTACTAATGTTGGTGCAAAACAATTCCTCTGTCAGTCTCAACAAATTCCATTCCCAAAAAATACTTCACCCTCCCTAAATCAGTCATTTCAAATTCACTCATCAAGGTGGTTTCAAACTTTTCAATCTCAATCAAATCACTTCCTGTTATCAACAGATCATCCACATAGATACACATGAGTACCAGATTCAAACCATTCTACCCCTTTACATACATTCCATGCTCTACTGAACATTTCTAAAAACCATGCCTTATCATGAATGCATCAATCAACCTCTTCCAGGCTCTAGGAGCATGTTTTAAGCCATATAAGGCTTTCCTTAACCTATAAACTTTTTTCTCACTTCCTTCAATTTCAAACCCAGGAGGCTGTGTCACATACACCTCTTCCTCAAGTGGTCCATTTAGGAAAGCTGATTTTACATCCAGCTGAAACATGGGCCACCCTTTACCATTGGCCAAAGCTACCACCAACCTTATAGTTTCAATTCTGGCCACAAGAGCAAACACTTCTGAATAATCCAGACCTTTTCTCTGTAGAAAACCTCTGGCAACCAGCCTTGCCTTCCTTTTAGAAATTTTTCCATCTAGATTGAGTTTTAACTTGAAAACCCATTTAACATCAATGGGTTTCTTATTCACTGGTAACTCAGTTAAAAACCAAGTTTGGCTTTTCTCAATAGCCTACAGTTCCTTCATCATTGCTTGTCTCCACAATTCTTGACCCAAGGCCTCTTGGTAATTAACAGGCTCAACTTCAACAAGTAGTGCAAAATGCATTAAATCCCCTTCATCTGTAACAGCATTATCTGGGAAAATTTCAAAATCCACCATAGACCTAGGTAATCTCCTCTGCCTAGACTCTCTTTGCACCCGATGAGGTTGTTCTGGAGTTGTTTCACTATCAGAAGTCTCTCTAGAACTTGCAGTATTTCCAGAACTTTCACTCCTATTTTCATCTCATCCAATCACCACAGACACTCCTTGATTTCTACTGTTGTTCTGAGTTGTCCAGTCCCAAGATTCTTCTTCATTGACAACAACATCTCTGCTGATGCAGATTTCTTTGGTGACTGGATTACACAATCTATATGCTCCTGTTGGATGATATCCTACTAACACCATGAGCTTACTCTTGTCTTTTAACTTCCTTCTCCTAGCATTTGGAACATGTGCATAACACACAGATCCAAACACCCTTAAATGAAACACACAACCAAGTAGTTTTGTCCACTATTGTAGCAGCCAAACAATGATTTTCAATCTAATTGAATCTTGTCTGAAAGATTCTGTTCTTGGAGAGTGGAGATTTCAGAATAAGCCTCTATTTTGAATCATATACTTTCAGTAGATCATCTTTCATGCATACAGAGAAACCTTTTTCCACTAGCTGCCCAACATTAAGAAGATTACATTTCATACTTGGAACATACAACACACTTTCAATAACAGCCACAACTTTTCCATCTTTCTTGATATGTATATCACCAATTCCAGCAGCCTCAATTGTATTATCATTAGCCAATCTGACCTTACTCTTCTAACTAGTGTCAAGATTCGAAACCCAATATTTATGCCCTGTCATATGATTGTTACAACCTGTGTCAAGAAACCAGTTTTTAGACCCAAATTCTGCATCCTGGGTAGTAACCATCAATATTACTGGTTCTTCTTCTGAGTCCCCTTAAGCCACATTTGCTTCCAGGCCAGATTCCCTTTTCTGCTTTCCTTTTCCATGCCAGCAATATGTTGCATAGTGTCCCCACTTTTCACAGTTGTAACACTGAATCTTCCTTAAATCTTGCACTTTCTTTCCACCTCTTCCTCTACCACTAAAACCATCTTTGTTGGTTTTGTCAGAAGATTCTGATTTCCCTTCACTTGAGGCCAGATCTTGATTGGCAGATCGTCCTCCTTTACTGAATCTGCCACTGGAATTGTTCTTCTTCCATCTGCCACGAGAAGAATGACCCATGTTTGACATCTGGGCCTGCAAAGCTTGCTCTTCCTTGGCCTTTTCAACAATCTTGTTCACCATCTTTAATTCATGAGCTTCAAGTGTTCCTTGAAGTTCTTCTATCTTCAGATGTTCAATATCCTTGCATTCTTCTATTGCTGCCACAACATAGTCAAATTTAGAGGATACTATTCTCAGTACCTTTTCAACCATTTTCTGATCTGTGATGGTTTAACCATAATTCCTCATTGAATTCACCAGCAATTGCAGTTTATTGAAATATTCAACCATTGTTTCTTGATCAGCCATAGACAATAACTCATATTGCCTTCGAAAAGATTGGAGTTTCACCATCTTGGTCCTTTCTGCACCTCCATATGCATTCTGCAAGATGTCCCAAGCCTCCTTGGTTGTTCTTGCTTTGGATATCTTCTCAAAATTCACCATATCCACACACTGATGAAGTAAACAACGAGCCTTGCAATCTTTCTTTTTAGTTGCAACATCATCCTTTTCTGGAACCCCATTCTTTACAACCTCAAGAACTTCTTGATAACCAAGAATGGCTCCCATTCTTATCACCCAATAGTCAAAGTTCTTGCCATGAAGAACTGGAAGATTTGCCAGAAAATTTCCACCTCCATTTGTCATAGCAACTCACACAGATCCAGAACCTTACTGCTCCTGATACCACTGTTAGAAGGAGGAAGAAAAGGGGGCTAGGGTTCAGATGAAGAAGAAGAGATAAAAGAGGGATAATGGGCAGAGGTCTCTCACACACACAACACACAAGTGAATATTGAAATCATACACTGGTATTTTATTATTGCAACTATTTTACAGAGAAAATAGAAACTCTATTTATAGAGTTGATTATACAAAACAAATTGTAAAACTAACAAACTGTAAAGGTAGCTTGAATTAACTACATCACCATCATGCTGATAATTTATCCACATTTTAATATATTTTTCTTTTCATGTTACAATTTATTAGAAAAAATATTATGACTTTTTTTTCTAACTTTTATTTAATATTTTTGAAAAAATTAATAATTTGCACTAAATGACATCAAAAATAAAAAATAAAAATAAAAGAGAAATCATAATATTATTTTCTAATTTATTACCCGTTTTCTGTATGTGCAAAAGGTATTAAAGGATAGAGAAAAATAGGACTGTCAAAATGGGTAACCCGACCCGACCCGGATCGACCCACCAGGTTGACTCGCGTGTTCCAACTCATTTGGACAACTGTACAGAAAAACGTAAAGAAGCAATTCTACACACGCAACCTAAAATTTCACCACACTTTTGACTTCTCAACTTGGGACCTTCTTGAGTACTCAATAATTAAAAGTGCGTTTCGAAGAATTTGACGAGGGTCCCAAAATATAATGTCACGAGAATGTGTATGATTACTTCTCGTCGACTTTGACCAACTCCGATAAATTGTTTTTTTTTTTTTTTTAACTTAAGCAAATAGTATTCAAGTAGTAGGTAAATAAAGTGTACAACAATATTTGTTTATAAACTAAATTTTATAATTTAGTTTTGTTGTGAATTTGACTTATTTTGAGTGTTGAATAGTTATGTTTCGTTTCGTTTAAATGATAGTTTAATCTAAGAATAATTTTATTTTGATATTCAAAATTAGATAACAGAGTTAAAATTGATAAATTTTGAGATTTATAAAATTTGCCAAATTATTATATTTTACATTTTTTCTCAAGTAAAAGTTTGTAATCCAATTAATTTTTTTTTAATTTAAAACAAAAATTATTTCGAACAATTCTCTTTCCTCGTAGTTAATTTTTCACTCAAGAAAAATAGACGAAGAAAATCTTCGGTTTACACTAAAGTGAAAGATTTTTTTCAAACTAAAACTCTTTCCCAATTTAAGGAAAAATAGGTTGCTTAAGTGATGATTATTCATCGAAGTGATTTGTGATTTTTGCAACGTATTTTTGAATTTAAATTGACATATGTGACATGTGTGAATATATATGTGTGTGTGTGAAGATTGATGAAGGAGCTGAAGCCTGAAGCCGGAGATGCCGTTGGGAGAAGCAGATACTTAGTGTCGTGTTCGGAGTGGAGTGTGAGTTTGGATGGCGCGAAAATAGAATGAGACGGAGAAGGATTTCGTTATTTTATATTTTATTTTAGAGAAAAAAATTCATCTACATTTTCATATTATGCATTCTCATATTATGTAGTCATATTGGCTGTATTACTATTTCATATCAATTAATTAAATTTTATAAAATAATAAAAAGTTATGGTAAAAAAATATAATATTTAAATATTTAATATTAAAAATAATATTGTTTCTTCAATACAAAATATTTAAAAATAAATTATATTATAATTATATAGGATAAAAATATCAACTTAATTATCGATGATTGATAGATAATTAAATTTTTTTTAGTAAAAGTGCTTTTCAAATGAAACAAAAAACAATAATAATGAAATAAAGAAGATAATTTTTTTTATATGACCTACAAAATAAAAGTTTTATGTGAAAAAAAAATATACAATAAATAAAAATTGATAGTGTTAAACATTCAAATGTGAAAAAACAAATATACAATAAATAAAAATATTAAAAAAGAGTAAAAATATTCAAATGTGAGACATAAAAAATATTTAATTGACATACATCATTTGAATATAATTGCATAAAGGTTGTGATAAGATGAAAATTATATTGGAGATGCAGATGAATTTCATCACAAACTAAACAATTTAAACAGAGACGGAGCATATATGTACATTCCCATATCCAATTGAAAAACTTGGGTATTCGCCATACGTATACCCATATTGTTAAAACATATCTTTCTAACCCAACTCAACCAAGAAAAGGGGGTGAACTGGTTATTGAATCTTTTACTAATTTTAAAAGAATCTTGAAAGTTTCTTTAACCTTTATACCCCAATTAACCAGTTTTATAGTTCTGTGATAATGGACTGTGTAAAGCAATTGAGAAAGGTATAAAAGAGGAGAGAAACAAAGAACACAACAATATATACTAGTTCGATTCAAGATGAATATGCGTCCAGTCTTCTCATAAGCAACCCACTTAGGAGGATTTCACTAAAACAATAGAGATTCAAGAATTACAAGAGCATCTATATAATTCAAGATCCTAAAGACTAAGGAGCTTGATCTACAAATCAAGAACTCCCCTTAGATGCAATGCATCCACACAATTGCACCTAGCCCTTCACTTTACCCAGTGAAACACTGTAAACAGAAATACAATAAGAAAATAAATAAGGAACGAATACACCTAGTAGTTGTGCAAATTTGTCACTTGATTCCTAGATCCAAGCTTGACTCATCAAGGTTGAATCCACCATCAATCTTCTTGAAGATTAACTTGAATGATCTCTCAAGAACACACAAGAACTCTGTAGATCTCAGAAAAGCAGTCTCTCAATTCGTTTCTCTATAATTCAATTGGTTTTCTCTCTATTTTCAAAACTGATTTCAAAACTATTTTTATACTAGAGTTCTGTTGCAGTTATTAATAGATTAGGAATTTACCTAATAGATTATCGTGAGTGTATTTTCACTGCATCAATGCAGTGCCCTCATCTAATCTATTAGTTAAGTAGCTAATCTATTTACGAGTTCTGCTTTTGGTCACATTCAAGAGTTTGATGGTTGATACAATTCAATGCAAGCTTGTTTTACATGTAATTCTTTATCTACAACATTTAATGAACAAGCTAGAAAATTAGGACTAATCCTAAACTAGTGATACACAAGTTGCATAACTTTGGACATCATCAAAACCATCTTCATTTAATTGAGTAGGCTCCCCCTCTCAACAATCTCCCCTTTTTGATGATGGCTAATATGTGTCTTGCAAATAGAAACAATACAAACGACCTTTCTCCCCCTTTGGACAATAGCAAAAAGAGCAATAACAATTCAGAACACCACCACACTGAATATGATGGTAGATGCATGGCCATGACAGCAAGGGAAACACAAAGAAAATATATGCAATAGAGACACGCAGTAGATAAAATTATCAAGCAAAAGTAGTAACGAGGAACAAACAACAATCAAAGCAATATATAGATGAGCAAAACCAATAATCAAGGCAAAGTGCTGATTCAGTACAGACCATAAGGAAAGTTATCCTAGCCAAAAAGAACAGTGTGAGGTCAACTAAAAATACACACACCACCTCACTAAGAACTAAAGGAAGTCTAAGAGGCGTAAAAGGTTATCCTAAAGGGTAGTTAGACAAAAGTGGGTGTGTGGGGATAGGACAGAGCTATTTGTCATCAAAGGCATCCTCGTAGTGCTCACTCTTAGTACCCTCTGCAGAATCACTAGCAGTAGCCGAATTGGGAGGTGCACAACCAGTATTGAGCAGAGCAAGCTGTCATCCAGGTTTGATGATGGTCGAGAAGAGTGGTGACCACGCATAGCATTTCTTGCTCATAAGCAGTATAGGAAGCAACAGCGGGAGAAGATTCGACATTGTCAGCTTGTTCTTCATCAGTTTTGTCCTTGAAACACCAGATATTTCCCCTAAAAGCCATGCCCATGTGGTGAAGAGCATTTGCACCAATCAGACTAGTATGGTTCTAACCATAGGAAGTTTCCCAATGAAATTAACATTATAGTGTTCAAACACTTTGCACAAGATGACACCATAAGGCAGGGGATAATTAGGTAGCTTAATAGCCTTCTGAATTGTATCAGAGACCACCTCAAACCAATCAATGAGAAGGTTACATTTGAAGGCATGGAGAAGAAAGACATCCTCTGTCGTGAGTTGAGCATGATTGCTGTTGTGAGGAACCAGAATCCAAGAGATAATGAAAGCAAGCACCCGTTCATCCTTTTTCATCGCGTCTGCCCTAAAAATATTGTAGTCGCGCTTGGCAGTGGGATCCCTCAAACACGATTGGTAGATGTCTAGACGATTTACACCGGGAAGACCACGATGAGCAGGAAGCCCACCTGGCTGAAATCCAGCAATAGAGGTCCAAAGCTCCTTGGTCAAGACGATGTTGACCCCTTTGACGTGAGAGGTGAGAAGATCCTCTTCACACCGGAGATTTACGTAGAAAATCCTAACGAGATCGGGGTATACATTGCCTTTGAGCTGGACAAATTTCTCCAAGCTTTGGAAAGAAAGAAGAGTGGGAAAAGCAAAAACATGGGTCTGGAAGAAAGGAAGATCAGCATACTTGTGATTAATGATCTTGCAATTTCGAAAGGAGCGCACAAAGGTGTCTTGAGCTTCGGGGTCACTAATCCAACCATCAATATCTGAATCTCGTTGTTTGGTTGCAACCTGTTTGATTCGCTTGCAAGAGGAGGAGGATGAAGCCATGACTGATGTGGAGAAAGGGCATACGAGGGATGGAGCAGGGGGTCGAAAAGGAAAAGTGATGCCTAGGTTTTGTAGGGTGTGAACCAAGGTGTCGAGGTCTGGGTGTGAGAAAGAGCAAGGGGGCAGGTAGGCACTAACCTAATGGATTAACAAGGTCAACTTAGTGGAGTATTGTGCAATTAGTTGCTGAGAAAATTGACTGAATGAGGCACGATAATCGATTAAGGCAGAATTAGGCTAGCAACTATGCAAACAACACACAAAATGCACACCAATAGATGCAAGGGAAAAATAAAACAGGTATGTAAAATTATGTCAGTTAATTCTTCCAACATATATGTGACCACGAGAGAGAATAACAACATACAAAATAAATGTTTTACAAACAAAACAGAACAGAGAATAATAAAACAGATAAGAAATATGCAAATGTAAATGGGGAGGATACAACAGATGCTCAATGAGAGCAAGTGACGTTGAGGATACCCAACTCATTTCTAAGAGTGTAAAACCTCTCTCGGGCTAGGGGTTTTGTAAAGATATTGGCCAATTGATTGTGAGTGTCAATGTGTTCAACTTTGCAGTCTCCCTTTGACACATGATCTCTAATAAAAGGGTGCCTGATTTCAATGTGTTTGGTCTTAGAATGTAGAACAGGATTTTTAGTGAGATTTATAGCACTTGTATTGTCACATTTTAAAGGAATGTGATCAAGATAAATGTCATAGTCCTCCAGTTGATTTTTAATCCAAATGGACTAGGCATAGCAGCTGCCAGCAACTATATACTCTGCCTCAGTGGTGGAAAGAGCAACGCAGGCTTGCTTTTTGGAGTGCCATGAGATTAGGGAGCAGACTAAGAGAAGGCAGGTTCCACTGGTGCTCTTCCTATCTGTTTTACAACCCCCAAAGTCTGAATCACTATACCCTATGAGAGATATAGTTGTGCCATGAGGATACAACAGTCCTAGGTTTCTAGTGCCTTTTAAATATTTGAGGATCCGTTTAACAACACTTAAATGGGACTCTTTGGGACAGGACTGAAATTTGGCGCACACACACACGTTGTACATAATGTCTGGACGACTAGCAGTGAGGTAGAGTAATGAACCAATGATACCTCGATATTTAGTTTGGTCAATTGTAGGACCTGCCTCAACTGCATCTGGATAACAATTAGTAGCCATAGGAGTTGAGGATTCTTTGCAGGTTTCCATGTTAAATTTTTTCAGCAGTTCAATGCAGTATTTTGATTGATGAATGAAGAGACCATGCTCTCCCTGTTTTATTTGGAGGCCAAGAAAGAAATGCAGCTCCCCCATCATGGACATTTCAAACTCATCCTGCATGCACTTAAAGAATTCTTGACATAGGAGATTGTTGGTGGATCCAAATATGATGTCATCCACATATATTTGGACAAATAGTAGATAATTTTCAGCTTTCTTGATGAAAATGGTAGAGTCTACTTTACCCCTTTGAAAACCACTTTGCATCAAGAATTCACTTAACCTCTCGTACCATGATCTAGGAGCTTGCTTTAGTTCGTAGAGTGCTTTCTTAAGTTTTTACACATGATCTGGGAATTCATAATCTGTGAATCCTGGTGGTTGTTCTACATGGACTTCTTCCTTGATAAAGTCATTTAGAAAGGCACTCAATGCGGATATTCCTCGTCAAAACAAGAATAAGTTCGCACGGTATCCACGAGTGTGAGTTTATTTGTCATCTCTAAGCATGAGTGATTTTGGAAGTTAGGAATGGAGAAAAAAAGGAGTAGATGAATGGAGAGGAAAGTAGAGGTGCCAAAAAGAGATGTAGAGAAGTGTGAAAATGACGAAAACTAGATTTTTGGACTACTTGGACCAATAAAAACAAAATTAGTGTGTGAGTGTTAAAAGAAAGTAATAAAAAGGATTAAACTCTATATTTTTTCTCTTTGTTTTTTGTTTTATTTATTTTTCTTATCATCCTTTTATTAAAATATTTTTTAATTATTTTTTATTAATTAATTATTATTTTTTGAAGAACTTTTCTTTAATTCCTTTTTATTTTTTTCTATTTTTGAATTTTTAGAATAAAATGTATTCATCCGAACGAGATTGGGTTTTACCACCATGAACTAGGGATGTCAGAGTGGGTTGGACCTGACGGGCCAGCCCATTAACTCGACTACATTCAAGCGGCACGAGTTAGCTTTTTAATTCACCATCCCAACATGACCTGACCCGCCTAACCCACCTAACCTGCAATCTCGTGCTACAGGGTGGGTTAGCCCGCCAACTCACCTAACGTTGCACAAAAGATGCAAGCAAGATCGATGAAAACATACGCAAGAGAGATAAAGATGAAGCGAGAGAGAGCGAACCTAGACCACAACATCCACCTTCCATACCATCAATGCAAGGATGAATCCTACCCTTATCTCAAATAGACGATGCGACAGTGAATCCCACAAACCTTTAGATTGACGAATCACATCTTTTTATATTAGAGGTTAGGGCAAAGTCAGAATAGCACAAAGCAAGGGGCACCACCTAACTCAATCGTTACCGTTCTTCTTCTCTAACGATGGTGTGGTAGCGACAATGGTGGGTACGACGACGATGGTGGGTGTTACTTTTGATTCGGGTTAGCGGGCCGACCTGTCGGGTCGAACCCGAATTAACACCCTACTTGAGTGCTTCTTGTTTAGATGTTCAATTAAAAATTCCAACATGTTTTTCAGCTTATAGTTTTTGGTAGAGGTGTCAATTTGGTCCAGTCCACAGGACTTGGCCCTGGCCCTATGGACTAGGGCCAAAAAAGCCCACATTAAAAAAAAACCCACACTAAAAAAGTTCATAGGGCCAAAAATCCTACAAAAGCCCTGTGGGCTAGGGCCAATCCATGGGCTTTCATCTTCCACATGAAAAATATATTATTATTTGTGGGACAAACCCAATGAACTGGACAAGCATGATGACCCAAATAGGTCGAACGACTCGGACCTGCTCGATGATCTTGACAAGAACGATGACTCGAACTAGTCCGATGATCCAGACATGCTCAACGACCCGAACGGGCCCGACGACCATGCCCCACAATACAAACGGCCCTACAACCAGGACACGCCCGACAACACGGACAGGCCCGACAACCTGGATTGGCCCGACAACCTGAACGAGTCCAACAACCAGGACAACCCCAACGACCAGGACGATACCGATGACCCGGACGTGCCCGACAACCCAGACGACACCGACGACACAGACGGTCCCGAGGACTCGGACGGGCCCTACAACACAAATCGGCCCGAGGACTCAGACGGTCTCGATGATCCAGACAGTCCCCACAACCCAAACGGGGCCTGATGATCCTAACAATCCCCACGCCCCGAACGGGCTCGACGACCCGAATATGGCCGATGACCTGGACAAGCCCGACGACCCAGACGGACCTGATGACCCTGACAGGCCCGATGACCTTGATGGGCTCGACGACCTGAACGAGACAGATGACCCACACAGACCCGACGACCAGGACAGGCCCGACGACCCGGACGGGCCCGATGATCCTAACGGGCTCGATGACCTGAATGGGCCTGATGACCTAGAAGGCCCCAACGATGCGAACGGGCCCGACCACCAGAACTAGCCCGATGATCCAGACAGTCCCCATGACTCGAACGGGCCCGATGACTCAGACATACATGATGACTTGGACGGGCCCGACGACCCAGACATGCCTGATGACCCGAACGAGCCCGACGACCCTAACGGGCCCTACAACACAGATGGGCTCGACCATCCAGACGGGCCCTATGACACAGTCAAGCTCGTTCTGTCGTCAGACTCATCCGCGTCATGGGGCCTGTCCGGGTCGCTCGCCTTGATTTTTGACTCTGGCTTAATGTAGTATTATTTAGGGGGGCTAACCCACTTTAGCTCTAGCCCTAACCCACTAGAGAGAGGGCTTTAGGGGCTGGAGCTTTTTTTGGCCCCTCATTTGGGGACCCCCTAAAAGGGGGATTTATGAAGAGTGGGTCAGGGCTGGCCCATGGACTAGAGGCCAAATTGACACCTCTAGTTTTTGGTAGTAAATTCAGTTATTTCCATTAATCTTATTAAGTAGAATTAGATTTTCATTTCAGTGTTGATTGCTTGTTAAATTTAAGGTTTTACAATTCAATTAGCATTGTGTTAGACTAGGTTATCAGTTCAAAACATCACTCGCGCCACAATACTTTCCATTCTTAGTTTCACACAGACGCTTGCCTTTGGATCTATTTCTTACATCAACTTTGCAGTTCAGGTTTGTAAATGTGATTTCGTTGTTTAAGCTCATCCCGCACTTGGCCTGTAAAATGCAGTCAGGCAAGCCCGTCCCGCGTTGAAAATGAGGACTGAAAAGTTTGGTCCACCCCGCATAAGTTTTGGCCCGCAAGCTGGCCCACTATTTTTTCTTTTTTGAAAAATAAATTCTTATGATAAAGCTTTCAATGTTTAACAAATTGGGAAACTTTAACAAGTTCAATAAATTAAGCAAAGACTTTGGACCGTTGAATGATAAATTGATAATTCAACATTTTCATCATATTCATATTTGTACTTTGACATGTACAATGTATTCTTCAAATGTTAGCACATTAAAAAAATACATAACACTGGTTTTTTCCACTCATACAAGAATTTGAAACGTTCATGTAGAGATCCAAAAGGAATGTAACCAATATACAAAAATACAAGTTTTTTTTTTCTTTTTAATTTTTATTTCTTATGCACATTGCAGGCCAACCCACGTAGGTCACGAGTTATGCACGGTGGACTTTTGTGAGCCAGCATGCTCAATATCTCTGCCCGTCCCGTGTTTTTTCAACGGGCCAACCCGCCGAAAAAGCCTGCAATACCACCCCTAGATATTTCATTTGAAAACCGAGAACCTTGTTCAATTGATATTTTTAACGATCACTGTAATTATGGAGGTATGGGATTATAGGGATGTTAACATGGTGGGTATGGTATGGGTAATAGTTCCCATATACCCTACCCATTGGATAAATATTCGCCTAGTATCCATCCTCATGTCCATGCAGGTATCCGTTATGTGGGTACCCGCATATTTTTTTAATATTCACGGGTACTATGATACTTATATCTGTCTCCTAGATATAAAAAATACTCGTACTCGTTATTCCTGAATATTTATTTTCTATCCATTGTAAGTTTTATCAGCAAATATCCAGAAGTACAATGTTTTTTTACATATTCCATTTAGGGATAGGAGGATATAGCACATACATGTATGATTAAATATATAAAGTATATACACACAGTACAATAAATACGTGTAGTAAATACATATATACTAGTGTTAAATACGATGCAAAGCATAATTAGGCAGATTATTTTGTGGGGGATCGCTGTCAAGACATGATACATTACATCGACCATACAACAATTGCTATATATGGTGTTTGATTTACAATTGGACTGTCCTGATGGATGAATACAAGTTATGATTTTTTGACTTATAAATGCACCGATCATTTTATATTGTAGGTACACTATATTATGAAAACTTTTTATATTTGTATACAGGTTGAAGCACCCCTAGTGTTCCAATATATATATATATATATATATATATATATATATATATAAAGGCGGATCTCTTCGGGGGCAGGGA
>Ga0214544_1006324_pt1 | contig 21959 bp, 14 predicted proteins | sample CNSS3metaG_FD_160074 | JGI IMG/M metagenome (GOLD analysis project Ga0214544, IMG submission 160074) | Root nodule microbial communities from cowpea collected in UCLA plant growth center, Los Angeles, California, USA - CNSS3 | ecosystem: Host-associated > Plants > Roots > Nodule | place: USA...
AGTATATCATGATAAAATATATTTTTAATGTTTAAACTACATCATAATAAAATATGAAACATTAGTAAAAATAGAAGATTTTCTAATTGTTTTATTTAAAATAAATAATACAGTTTATTAAAAAATAAGGATGTTACACCTCTCGCTAGGGCGAGATGCTCGCTCGCTCAAGAGCAACGTATGTTGCCTAAGCGAGCACTCGCGTGAAACATCTTGGGCGAGCCTCTGTTGATCTCGCCTAGGCGAGACAAGATCGCTTGGGCGAGAAAACCAGAGCTCACCTTTGTTCTCTCGTGCATTTACACTCCACAGATCACAAATGGCACAAATTCCTCATATGCTAGTTCATATAACATATCAAACATACCCAAACGACAAAACAGAGGCACAACCAATATGACTCAAAAGAAAAAGGGCGAACCCTAGCTTTCCGTACCTGGAAAGGGTTATACGAGGCTTCGACACGGGACTACGGAGCACAACAGCTCGAGAGACGGACTTGGAAACTGGCAAAACAGCGGAACAGTGGGAAAATAAGATTATTACAGAACCCTAAACGGTGGAATACGGAAAAAAAGCTTTAGGGAGTAAGGGCAGTAGGTTTAGAATCACTTACATGGAGCAGAAAGTAGTACTTGAGCCTTGAACGAACTGGTTCGAGGCGGGAAAGCTAACCCTAGCAGAGCTATAGTGGTACGGTTGAGGGAGATGGCTGCAAATCTGTGAATGAATGAAAGTGGAAGTGTTAGGGTAACTGGAAAAGGTTTTATCCTTTGTGCCAGCCTTGAGACCCAACAGTTGTAAGGCAACCCTTAAAATGCTAAGGCAGAAATAATTGAGCCTTACACTTATGAGATAAAATTTCATTTTAATAAAGTTTCTTTTAATATATAAATTTTGAAATTGAATTTAAAAAATATAATTGTCAAATTAAAATATTTAAATTAGGTCAAATTTCGATCGAGCCGACTCGACCAAATTCGGCCAAATTTTGGTCATCGAACCTGCTCGACTCACCCGACTCGTCCGAGTCGTTAGGGCGACCCAACTCGTCTAGGTCATTGGCCTGGCACGTCTTGGTCGTTGAGTTCGTATGGTTCGTTAGACTGGCCTAACCCGTTAAGGTCGTCGGGCTTGTCTGGATCGTTGGCTGGTCAGAGTCGTCTTGATTGTCGAGCCAGTCATATATATCTAGTTCGTCGAGCTCGTGCAGCTCGTGTGGGTCTTCAAGCCTACCTAACCCATATGGGTCTTCGGGCCCGTTTGGGTCATCTGGCCCGCTTGTCCTGTCTAGGTTGTTAGTCCCATTTTAGTAGTCGCCCCCCCTGACCCGCCTTGATCATCGGCCCGCCTGGCCCGTCTTTGTCACCGATTATGCCCAATCTATCGAGATCGTCAGGTCAGCCCAACCCCTGTATGTCGTTGGGCTGGCCCGACCTGTCTTGGTCATCTTGATCGTCTAGGCCAGATTGACACCTCTAATCTTGAATAATGAGGAATTCCACAAATTGTGGAATTTCAATTTCCTTCCTTCCTTTTTGAATGAATTTAAAATTCTACTATTTTAGTGATTTGAAATACCTTCTCAAAATTTCTCAATTTCAATTTCCTTCTAATTTTCTCATCCAAACAATTCATTTAACTTGAAAGAAATTCAAATTCTCTAAATAAATGAATTATTCTCTTAAATTGCCTCATCCAAACAGACTATAAAGATGTATTTTTCTGTCATATTGGTTCATTTTGGAGATTTTGAAGTTCCCTCAAATTACCCCATGAGGCCATTAGTAAAACCCAAGTTTTTGATGCAAGTGTATAAACATGGAAAGTGTTATTATGTTTAGACTATGAACCTTTCAAACTATAATACTTTTCTTGCAATAGTATTCGAAAAGGGACATAGTTTACTATAATACTTATTACTATGTATTGTTCTGCTACAAATTTAAAACTAACAAAGTATTGAGTTTTAATTGTTGAAGGTATAAAGTTTCGTATAGTTTGTCGAAGTACAAAGTATTGAATATGGTTTTGATACATAGAATTAGTTTGATATAGTCTTTCATCATATATTAGTTTATGAGTTTAATATAAAAGGAAATTATATATTGAATTTAAATGATGAAGCTTGAATTGAAATGAGTAAATTATGGTTCTCATGATCATTTTAAAGTTTTTTTGAAAGTTGTATATGTTAACTTGGTTTTTGAGTAAAACCTTTGAAAACAACTTGTTATGTTGCATGAAGTTGATTCTTTTAGAGGGTGGTAAAATGAGTTGTGGCCTGCAGACTGGTCCACCAGTTTGGATTGGAATTTTCAAGTTATTAGTCCGTTTTGGCTCGATTCTGCATAACTCGTCAAATTAGTGAGGCAAAGGGAGGTAAGACTATAAAATATATTTATATGACTAAATATGTTTTTAATATTTATTTATGCATTATATATAAACAAATTTTAAAATTAAAACGTAAAAAAAAAAAGTGAAGGGTTACTCTGCCAATCCGCTCGGTGGTAGGGTAGGTTACAATTTCTGGCAAAATTTTTTGTGGTGGACTAGCCTTATTAGACTTGTTTTTAGAGGGCCACGGGCAAGCCAGGCTGAGGAAGGTCGATGGCTAGTTTTGCCACCACTAGATTTTTTGATATTTTTGTTCAAGCAAATGGATTTTTTCTCAAGCAAAAATGGAATAGAAACTCAACTTTGCTCTCGATGTAAATAGATGTAAATCAAGATAATGACATTCGGCAGGGACACTCACACGTGACAATACCTTTCCACGTGGCACTTATAATGCCATGTGTCACACCAAGAATTTGATACATGGCATTTTTTTTAAATTTCGAAAAATTAAAAATAAAAATTAAAAAAATTAAAAATTAATATATATATATATATATATATATATATATATATATATATATATACACGTGGCACGTTATTAACAACGTTAATAATTTATTTCTGAAAGATATCTAATTGAAATACTTTTTCAAAAATTTGAGACGAAATTGAAACTTTTAAACGGATACCAAACTGAAACTTCTGATCAAAAGATTGGACTAATTAAGCCTTAATATTACTTGATTACTGGTTTGTTTCACTTTTAAATATTTTTCATTATATTATGTCTTTAACAGTAATTTTTACTTTATTTAAAATAAATAGTGACTTTTACTATTATGTTATTTTTGAATGGAAAACCTAAGTTTGAATGCAAAAACTGAAAGATCATAAAACTAATACACACTATAAAAAATACTTAATTTGAAGGTGTCAAATTCTTTTTTATAGATGTACAGTATATAAAGACTCAACTTACATATACTTTCTAATATTGTCTTTTTCTATTTTTCTGGTTTTTGGACCTTAGGCCTAGTCCATTCTTTGGATCTGCCCATTCCAATGTTCTGTTTGTTACATACATAGAAAAGCTATCCCTTTCTGCACCGTATCTTTCTTCTTCCTGCACCCTACGAAAGATGTGAAATACCATAGATTACGTTTTACTTTAACCCTAAGTTTGTAATAGTTTAATTTTCCCCAAAGCTGCAGTGTCTCTTTGAAAACATGATAGGGTGTAGGAAGCAATACCCCATAGAAAAATGAACATTAATTCATGTTCCATTTTTTTTTTTTCTGTCTAGTTTCTATATAGAAACTGCAACAAGGTGAGAATCTAGGAGTGGTTCATGGAGTAAGCAAAGAAATAGAAACATCATTAATCATGTGTGAACTGAAAACAATCACTTTTCATGGTTTCGCAGAAAACATATCTTAACATATATGAGAATAATCAAGCTTAGTGAAATTATCAATAGTGAACAAATTCAACAGCTTTTAAAATTCCTTTTTTTTTTTTAATTTGGATAAGGTAATTTAATGGAGTAATTCATTTATTTGAAGAAATTGTAATGTTTTACAGTAAAATGACTTGTTTGGATGAAAAAATTAAAATGAAATTGAAATTAAGAAATTTCAAGAATGTATTTGAAATAACTAAAATAGTATAATTTGAAATTTATTCAAAAAAGAAGAAAATTGAAATCACTCCTGGGACGAGTCGGTCCAGAACGAAGGTCGAGCTAAGTCGGCACGAGCCGATGATTAAGGCGAATCGACTTGGGCCGAAGGAACAACCTTGTCAGCTGGGGCCGAAAGTCAAGTTGAGTCGACCGAGGTTGAATCTTCATGAGTCGACCTGAACCGAAAGTCAAGATGAGTCATTGTGAATCGAAAGTCGAGCTAACTCAACTTGGGCTCAAGGGTAAAACTAAGTTTGTCTTAAAATAAAAATTAAATTGCTTTATCCAAATAAAAAAAATTGAAATCTAATATATTTTAATTACTCCATCCAAATAAACCATTTAATTGAAGGAAATTCAATTATAAATAATTAAATACTGATATTTCACTTTCTTGAAATTTTTGAAATTCCTCGTCCAAACACATGGTTAATTCTATAAAAACAAAGCAAAGAAGTTCAATATGTCTAACATTCATTATAATGATAAGAGAATTTGTGATTCTTGTCATTATGCCAAAAACATAGCTATCTTTTCCAAATATTAGTACAATATTTGTAAGTGAATTTGATTTGTTTCATATTGATATTGATAGATGCGGATTCTTTGCTATACCATCTATATTTATTACTATTTTAGATGATTACTTAAGGCATACCTAGAAGTCTTCAACATGATTTTTTAATTTATACTCTAAATCAATTTAAGAAAAACAAAGCATGGATTCATTACAAGAAAATCTTCAATTAGAACTCAATTTCAGAAAAAAAAAATAGTTGATCAATATAATGACTAATTTAGATATTAATTTACAAAATTAAAAATTTATTAGCCACTAAAATAGTCACTATTATAAACAAAAAGTTATAATTAGTCACTAAATTGGTCGTTACTTAATTAGACACTAATTTAGAAACTAATTCATTTTAATAACTAATTCATTTTGACAACCAAAACTTAGGTAGCTAATATTTAGTAACAAATTTCTTTTGATGGCCAAAACCATAATAACTTATCAATTATAATTTTTTTATTCATAATATTGATTATTTTAGTAACCAATAATTTTTTTATTTTATAAATTAGTATCTAAATTGATCACTAATAATAATTATTGATCATTATAGTTTTTTTATAGTGTTTGTATAATGACAAAAAAAAATTGCAAGTTTATTACACATATAATATTAACTTAATATCAAATAAAATATTTAACAAATTTATTTCTCTCTTAATATTTCATATATATCTTGCGTATTTCCTTAGTTTACATTTTGACCGTTAAAAATAAAAAAGTACAAAACACTTTTTTATCTTTCTATATATTTATATATTATATATATATATATATATATATATATATATATATATATATATATATATATAGGGTTAAGTATGTTTTGTCCCTGAACTTTGACTCAAAATTGGAATTCGATACTGGTCGAAACTTTGATAAATTTTGGTCCCTAAACTTTAAAAATAAATTAATATAGTCCTTTTAACCCAATTTTGTGAACTTCTTTTTTAGGTTTCAAACGCATTTCTCAGTAAATATTGAGCCGAGAATGTGTCAAACAGACTAAACAACTCCAATATTAACATGAAATACATTCCACTTGTTGAAAAAGAGTCAACATAATTGAGTTAAAAGGACTATATTCATTCATTTTTAAAGTTTAGGGACCAAAATTTATCATAGTTTCAACCAGGGACGAATTCCAATTTTTGACCAAAGTTCAGGGACTAAAAACATACTTAACCCTATATATATATATATATATATATATATATATATAGTATATAATACTTTTCTTTTTGAATTTTATTTATTTAATCAAATAATCATTTTTAATGTTTGATTTATTAACCCTAAACCTTAATTTATTAACATACTGAAATATTCATTATTATGATAATATCCTTTTCTTGATAAAAAAGATGCAGTTAAAATTTGTCAATTTCATGTTTAGGTATAATTAATCGTATAGTACCTAGTTTGAGGCTAGTGTGTCAAATAGGTACCCGATTTTAAAAAAGTGTCAATTGCATTTCAACTTTTGAAAATTGCTTCAATTAGGTCCCTTTCAGACAGAGTTGACTAACGCCGTTAGTCAACGTGGCACGTGTCAATCTGTGGTTTTTTTGATTTTTTTTTTAAAATTTAATTTTTTTTTAATTTTTAATTTTTTTTTAAATTTAAAAAAAAAATTAAAAATGCCACGTGTCAAGTCCCTGTGTGTGACATGTGACATTGTCAGTGCCACGTGACATTATAATGCCACGTGTCAGTGTCACTATCAGATGTCATTGTGTTGATTTCGATTTAGTCCCCATATATGTCTTTTTGTTTCAATTTAGTACCTAAGTAGGTGTATCTGATTCAATTTTGTCCCATTTTTTTTAATAATTAAAATATTTTTGTAATCCATTTTTTATAAGATTAAAATTAATTAAGTATAAATATTTTTACAAAATTAAGTACTAATATTATTTATAATGTTTCTCTCAATTTCAGACCAAATTTATTATTTGTATAAATGTTATACTAATATTTGATAAAATGTAAAAAGTTAAGTGCTAATCGAAAAATTAAAGGGGTTGAACACAATTATATAAAAGAAAAATATTTATAAACAATGTGAGTAAATTTAATAAATTGTAACAAATAAAATAAAGAGTTACACAAGTTATAAATTACATGAAAATAAGTTGTAGAATTGTAAATAACATAAAAGTCAACAATATAAAACGATAAAATGAGACAATATTAATTTAAATCTAAATATCTTCAAATAAGAATAAATAAAGTCAATAACGTTGTTAAAAAATAATTATTTTTAATGAGAATTTTATTTGATATTTTTTGGATTGTAACTCCACTAATAGTTTTACTGGTGTTTGCAAATTTTTCTAAAGAACCAGCGTGAGTGACATATTATTGGAGTTTGTAAAAACTTATGATAAAACACAACTTATCTGAATTTGTAACCACTGTTAACTACTGAGATTTTTGAAATCTGCGCTACTATTTGAGATTTTGCTACTTATTAAAAGATTGAAAATAGGTTTAATTACTCGTAAGATATCCAGTTTGGGTCAAGAGTGTCAATTTGGTACCCGGCGGAAAAAATGTTTCAATTTGGTACCCAAGTTATTTTAAGTGCATCAATCAGGTACATCCCGTTAGATCGTCAAGAACAACGTTAAAATCTTGGTGGCGTGGCAATGGATAACGGATACGTGTTATTGAAAGAAGAAGACGTGTAAAAAAAATAATTGTATAGTGTGCAATAGTGATTTAATGAAAGGTGAAGTCTAAATTTGCCCTAACTCTTAATAGTACCATATCATCTTCTTCCTCTCCATTCGGTTGCAGGTTCAGAGTTGAAGAGGTGGCTTCTTGATTTGTGTCTTCTTCTTACAATCAATTCGTCAATGTCTCATCTTCTTCTTCCTCTCCATTCGGTTGCAGGTTTAGAGTTGAAAAGGTTGCTTCTTGCTGTGTGTCTTCTTCTTCCAATCAATTCTTCAATGTCTCGCAGTGAGGGTTGTGTGTGTTTTTTGTGGGCATCACAAAAAAATAGTGTCTCCTCCCCTACTGTTTCGTATAAGAGTGCGAGTGGAACCCAAATGTGTTATTGTGGGGAGGTTGCAGCGTTGAGAGTTGCTAAAACAGTTAAGAATTTTGGAAAACAATTTCTTGGGTGCCCTAACTACAAGGTATAACAATCAAGGCAGTCAATTTAGCACCTGGATTGTCTCTTAATGTCTTCTCCAACCGTCCACTCAACCATTTAGAAGTCATTAACCTCACATTGAATTCACGACTACAAGTGTGCTTGTTTATTATTTTCCTCAATTGCCAAGTGCTTTGGGCAGCCTTGTAAGCACAGTAGGCATACCACTTGCACTTACCCTTCACACCTAAACACTTAACACAAATTCTTCTTTTGTCATTTCTAAATATTTTCAGCTTCCTCCCACTATGCACCCCATAAGTTCTAATTGCATCAGTGAAGTGTTCCTTTTCAGTGAAGTAAGTCCCAACCTCCCAGTTATAGTCCTCCATATTTTTTGGTTGAGAAAATGTACTAAAACTCCCATATCTATCTCTATCTTCATCACTTGTATCACTATCTAATGTTTCAGATTGCCATTCTGTATCAGAAAATCCTCTTTGGTCCACATGTTTAGGGTTGGGCTTTTGGGATGATGACCCTTTCACTCCACCAACCTTACCTTTTTTAATTCTGACTTCAAAAAGTTCATCTTCAGATGCATCATCTCCTCTAATAGGTACATCAAACAAACCATCATCTCCTTCAGCAGCAGATAATTCCTCCTCAGATTCATTCCAACTATGAACATCAAAATCTTCATCGCTCTCACTACTGCCCTCAAATGATTCCTCCTCAAACACCTCTGCACCTTCTACCCCAACCTCTGCACCACCATCAACCTCTGCAACACCATCCAACCCAACTTCTACAACATAATTATCCTCACCTTCAACCCCAACCTCTGCACCACTATCAACCTCTGTGCCACCATCATCCTCTCCCACCTCTGCAGCAGCTGTAATTCCACCATCATCCTCTCCCACCTCTACAGCAGCTCCAATTCCACAATCAACCTCTCCAACCTCTGCAGCAGCTCCAATTCCACCATCCTCTCCAACAACTGCACCACCTCATATCCCAACATCCACATCAACAATTGGAGCAGCTCCAATCCCAACTCCACCATCTACCTCTACAGAAGCTCCAACTCCAACATCTTCTCCTACCACTGCAGCAGCTCCAACTCCACCGTCTTCTCCTACCTCTGCAACATCTTCCACATCAACTTCTTCATCAACTGCAACCTCATTACCACCATACTCCAACAAATGAACAATCTGAGGTTCAGACACCATGTGCACAACAAAAAGATGCACTTGGCCATTGAGTATGGCAATATTCACCATATGGCATGCTCCTTTGTCATCACTTAGCAACTCTAACCTTCCTTCCAACACTGAACCTCCACCCACTGAATACCACATCTCTTTGAACCTTCAGAATGGACAATATTTTGAAGTAGCTCCACCTATCTGAGTCACATGTAAGGGTATTGCTCTCACCCACGTATTTTAGTGACCCATCATTTATAAACTTTCCCCCATGGTGGAAGACAACTTCAAAGTGGTCGTCCATATGTAATATATAAAATTTCCCAAACAATAATACTAAATTTACAGTCAATACCACATACACACCAACAAACAATTTAAAGTGGGGGACCACAATTATAACATCGTCACTTTCACACAAACGGTGGACCACAAAATTGATTAAACAAATACACAACCAACTGCATTACTTAAAAAGCACATTCAACCGACAAACGCATATAAAAACAACACCCTAAAGCATACCAACACACCAATTTCAAAGCAAACGCATTCGAATAAAAAAACCCTAAATCCATGCCCTGAAGAGAACGAGGAACAGGGGTCTCAAAAAAACGTACCTTTGATCGCCTTCTCCGAACGATTTCACCTTCTCCGATCGATTCGCCCTTCGATTTTGCAGAAACCCCGATCGCTTCTTCCTCCAGACCTTCTCACTTCTCACTGACCTTTTTGACTTTCCAAACTTAACACTCTCACAGACTTAATTTTTTAATTCAAACGCAGATTATTTTATTAGTTATTTTGAAAATACCACGTCAGTAATAAGTGCCATACCACGTGTCAAATATTTGTGTCAGCAGACCCTATTCATTCGTCAACGTTAAAGACTTTAACGGCGTCAATGAAAATGTACCTGATTGATGCACTTAAAATAACTTGGGTACCAAATTGAAACATTTTTTTCGCCGGGTACCAAATTGACACCCTTGACCCAAACTAGGTACCTTACGAGTAATTAAACCATTGAAAATATTATGTACTACAATTTTAGGAAACATAGTGAAATATAGCTGCCTTTCTCGTTATTATGAGGTTGGAGTTTTTATTAATCTTAATTAATTTGTAAAAAAAATAAATTATTTTGTGTGAGAATTAGGTACAAGAGGCGAACTGGGAGTTGTACAGGAAATAGAAAGTGGCGGAAGCAAAATTGTTTGAGAAGGAGAAAGAGGCAGAGGCACAGAAAGCATTGGCAAAGGCTGAGCTATTTGCAAAGCAAAAGGAGGCAGAGGGACTTTTGTTAATGGGGCAAGCGCAAGGGGCATACTTAAGCACACTTCTTGGTGCATTGGGAGGCAACTATAGTAATCTAAGGGACTATTTGATGATAAATAGTGGCGTGTTTCAAGAGATTGTGAAGACTAATGCAGAAGCAATTCGTGGACTTCAACCAAAGATTAGTATTTGGAATAATGGCGGAGAAGGAAGTGATGGTGGTGGTGGAATGAAGGATGTGGGTGGTGTGTACAAAATGTTGCCACCTTTGTTTGAGACGGTGCATGAACAAACGGGTATGCTGCCACCCGCTTGGATGGGAACCCTCTCATCAAACAAAACTTCTTAAACATTAAAAAGAAAAACGGCTTTTTTTATTTTATTTCGGAGTCGTTCTCAACTCAAATTTTTAAAAATGGATCTGTTTGAATTTTTTGTTTTTTTTAAAATAGGGTCAAGTAATTAGGGGAGGACGAAATTATAGGTAAAGTCGGCTTTCACCATGCCGGTTTTTTTAAAAAAAGTGAAGTAATGTTGTGAGAGGTCGGTTTCTATTCATGTGAACTTTGTAGTTTTTTTATATTTTTGTAAACATTTCAGTTTTATATTATTTTGTTAACGTTGCAGTTTTATTATTTTTTAATTTGAGTTGATTGGAAGAATAAATAGTAAAAATAAAAAATATTATTGGAATAAAAATAAACATTAATATATTTTAACATTGATTAAAAATTAAAATACAACAATTAAGTTAGTGAAAATTAGTAAGATAATCATCTGTGTCCTCCAGTTCCACATGGAGGTTGTCTTCTAGGTTTGGTTAGTCGTCTTAGTGGTTATTGGTGGTGTGGTTCATCATCATCTTCATCTTGATGACTTTGAGGAAATTGGGGATGGTGAACCATTGATTGGGGGGTTTGAGAAGGCATTGGTGGATGATAGAATGACATTGATGATGAAGATCCTTAATAATGGGCAATTAGTGGTGTCATGGTTGAGGTGCCAAACATCTGTGATGGACCGACACCATAACTTGACTGATGCGGGAAGAAACTGTATGAAGACGGGACATGTTGGAATGAGGTGTTTGATAGGTTGCCAAACTAAGGATGTCAATGTCCATAAACGACTATCCAAAATATTGGTGGGGATGATGTATAAAATCTGGAGAAGACCTGACATGGCCAGTGTAGGGTTGTGAAACAGGCTGGGAAGGTTCTTGTGACATATCATACTGTAAAATAAATAGCAGGGTTATTGCCATGAATAAGTACATATGACCAACAGATGTACAACATTGTAATAAAACTAACCTCATCGTCGAAAGATTCTGTAGATGGAGGTATATAGCGAATAATGTGGTTTATGTACCATTGCATGTAGGGTGTTTCATCACGCAAATGGCCGTTTTCGTTGAACGGTGTACCTTGAATGACCCGATTTTGTGAGTCATTCCAAATTGCAATCCATTGGTGATGATGTGCTACCCAATCTTTGTCATTTCTCTCCCTTGAGTCATCCCTGTAAACTTAATCCAAGTTAACCGGGTTAGGTGGGATGTTTTGTCTTAAACCAAATTGACGCATGACCCTATCTGTCTGATGAATTTCGATTGTCGTGAAACAAATTATAGGGACTGTTGCTTTGGCCACTGGAGGGATGTCAACCACAATCAATCGACTAAGTTCATTTTGAATGTAAGGCATCTACAAGAACTGAAACAAAATTATAGACATTAGTTTCTAAGTAGATATAGAAAAAAAAATCTTTCAATTACCTTAATTATTACTTGTCTTGTACGTATTTGATCAAATCTTAAGCGATATTCACTAACTGAAATGGAACCAGGATTTGTCTGATGCGTTAGGTTCATCCACCTAAAAAGTGTACCAATCTCAAGTTAGTTAAAGTACATGGCAAGCAGAAGAAAAAAAAATAAGTTAAAAGTTAGCTTTTTACCTTTTGCAGACGGGGAAACCATCCCCACCAGCCACCTACTCATCACTTAGAGGCTTAAGTTGTGGAGCTATAGAAGTAATCCTCTCCCAAGCCCAACATTTTAACAAAATCATGCATCCACCAATATTTTCTTGGCTTAGGTGACTGCCATGATCTAGGCCATGATATAGACATGTCAAAATTACAGACCCCAACTATAATTCTCGACTACATTCAAGTCAGCTAGCTTAAGTAGATACATCACATGTATCCTAGCTGCAGACGTGTCTGGCATTAAAATGCTTCCAATCAATGTTAGTATGTATACTCTCTCATATTTAGCAATAATATTATTGTTTGCATATTGTGGAAGTTGTTGGAAAGTATTATTTAACCAAAAAATTCTAATTGAGTTTCCTTTTATCACCGTCGGTAATGGAATGACCCAGATGTTCATGGAAGGTGGAGAATATGTCTTCCACTATAGTGGGACCGGTGACCACATCTTCATCTATCGGTAGACCAAGGAGGACGACCACATCCTTTAGTGTCATAGTGGTCTCTACATGGAGGAAGTGGAATGTGAGTTTCTGATCTCTGCCTTTCTAATAAGGAAGTGATAAGAAGGTGGTTCACATCCATGTCTGGAATATACAAGGCGTGTCCGAATCCAACCTATTAAATTACATTTTTGACACGTGGATCAATTAAGTCTTGGTTATTTAGAATCCAAACTCCAACTCGTTTGGGTCTAAGAACTCGTTCGTTCCCCCTTCCCATAAGTCCTTTATGATATGTTCGTGCTGAAGCTGGAGTAGTGACATATCTTGAGGAAGGCGTCGATTTTGTGCCATGCTTAACGTGATAAGAAATAAGATTTCAAAAGGGAAAAAAATTAATAAAAGTTAGACCATAAATATGGAAAATAAATGTAAAAAACAAAAATGTTAAATAAAGGTAACTAAATTACGTAAACCTTGAAAGTAGAAGCAACGAAGTAAATGGATAAGTCTTTCTAAAAAATGAATGTGCAAGTGGGAAACTCTTTCTGCCAATTGAATGCACAATGCAGCAAACCAAAGTGATGAAATTGAACCAATGCTAACATTTTATTGACGTGAATCTTCGCGAATGTTGGTATCCAACTGCCCTCATTCAATTATTATTGAATGCATTCAAATTTTCGTTGAATGTGGTTGTAATGGCAGTCCAATAAAGCTTCAAAAGTTGCCACCTGTTTATGCAAATTTTAAACTATGCATGGCAAAGGGAATAAGAGGAATCTCTGAATTCCACTGTTTACCCTGATTCCCGTGGTAGTGAACAAAGCAGGTTGCTAGCAAAAGCAAATCCATGCGCGTGATGGTGTTAGTATTTTGGGGAAAGCGAAGTCGCTATGAATGCGAACGTTTCCCATTTGAAAGTCGTCATTAATGCACATGGTTTGTGGTTAAAGTCTCTAGGACATGCAACTATTTCAATTAATGGCAAACCAAAGTCGTCCAAATATGCACCAGTTTCATTAAAGCATCATAACTAAAGTCGCTTTCATTAAATACAACTTGTTTGAAATATTTTTAAAGTAAAGTCGTTGGCATTAATAACGATTTTTATGCAATAGTTAAATCTATTGGTAGTGTCTTCATTAAACCATGCACTGAAGTCACTAGTGTTGAAGACAATTTCTTTAAAATAATGAAAGCAAAGCTGTTGGCATTGATTACAATTTTTGTGGCCTGTGTCTACGGTTTATGCGCACGAATAAGGGTTTTTGCATGCTTAATAAATTATTGCATGCACACCTATTTTGAATGGGCTATTTAATACTACGTTGACCAACACCTATTTCACTAACTTGTGCGAGTGTCATTTAGGATTTTCTTGGCTTAATATTATTAGTTATTTCTTCATCCAATTTGCACACAATGGTCGATCCCTCAAGTCAATATCCTGATATTCTTTCTGATTTTAGTGAAGAGAGATGGATACCACATGTGAAGTATATGAAAATAATTTTCAATACTCACAATAGGATCAATCTCAACAATATTCACAATGAAGTTCATAGGCACAAGTGCCCAACCAATACACAATCCCTATAACGGGTTGGGGCTCAACAAGTCACAATGGCTATCAAGTCACACCTCATTTGAAGCTTCAACTCTAGTGAGTGAACATTCAGTAAGTATTGGCATGTCTTTCGACACAAAGGAGTCCATAATGTCATATATCAAGCAGTACCATATCGATAATGGTTATAGATTTGTGATTGTTGAGAGAAAATATGATAAATATATATGTCGATGTGTCGACTACAAAAAAGGTTGCCCATGGCGTTTACGAGCTGCTTATAACAAGCGAAGTTTCAAGTGGGAAATAAGGAAGATTGACAGATCACACACGTGTTTATCAATCATGCAACCTGCAGTTCATGTCAATCTTGATTCCAACCAAATTGGTTCTATTGTGATGAACTCTGTAAAGGAAAACCCTTCTATACCTATCAAAAGTTTGGTAGCTTAAATAAAAAATCGTTTCAGATATTCAGTTTCATATGACAAAGCTTGGAATGGTAAGCAAAAGGCGCTTCACTACAACAACTCATGTATATAACGATGTTTTTAATACCACGGTTAATTAAAATTGTCACTTTTCGCAGTATAATACGTTAGTTTGATAACTGCCATAATGTGCATGTATAATATGGCGTTTCTAACCACCATCTTTTACATTGTCGTATTATTATTGTTTAAAATTGTGTCATTTTGAAATGCCACTTTATATAAAACATTATTTTTATAATTTTATGAAATTATTTCCTGTCCCACTTTTGTCTCGGTACCCTTTTTTTTTTGGTAAAACTTTGTTCCGTCTCTTTTCTATTTCATTTTCCCACTCAACAGTTTAATATTTTCTTAACTAAGATTACCTTTCCAAAGTCACTGACACCCAAATTACTCAAACCCCAAATCACTTCACTCTCACAACGTTCACTCACCTCTTCGTTTCACCTCTTTCTCTTTTCTCCTTCATTTCACCTCTTCGTTTAACCTCTTTCTCCTTTCTCCTTCCTTCTTGATTTGTGTTTGCACCTCCATTTGTGCCTCAGTCCACGATTGCCTACATTCGCATACACATTAGCGTCTACATTTGCTCGATTGGGTTCTTCAACCTCGTTCGGAAGGAGAAAGGTTCGATTGGGTCCTGTAACCACTCCTTTTCTGTTTCTGGTATGACATTCATCAAATTAGTGCTGCCTTTCTGAATTTACTCTTGCCTATTTTTTATTTGAGTGGCCAATTGTACGATTAGGGTTTTCTCTTTGATTCCTTCGCGCGGTGGACAACGCCAGTTTGACATCGAAGGGCAAGGAACTCGCACCCTTTGTCTCCCCCACACCGAAGCTTGAAGCCGATAGGCAGGTTTACAGGTCCGGTGTTAAATGAGAAAATTCTACAATATAGCTATTTGTGACACTAGTTAATTGTGTAATTAATTTATTAGGCTTCTCTTCCTGAGGCTCTTGTTCCCTTTATATTTGCCAAAGAATATAATCTCCATGCAGACATACTCAGCACAGCGTGAGTGTGTGAATTTTTTATTATTAAAAATATATTATTCATCCATGGGTTAAAAGCATCTATATATATAAATTCTAAATGAATTTCACAAATTTTGCAGGGTTATCTTTGGAATGGTGGTTGCTTTGCCAGTAATAATAATATACTACGTGATTCTTGGACTCTAAAACTTTTCTTAGAAAAACAACTATGTATGTGTAGCATTTGAAGTAGTGTTAAATGAGAAAAAAAGAATGCTATTGAAGAGAAGAATTGATGTTGCGTGTAAGACCCACGAAATTTAAATAATTAAATAAATAATTATTTAATAAATGCGGGTAGGAGAAGCCTTTATGGCATTAAATACTAACCTTCATGATGTGGAAAAGTACTAGCTCAAGTGGTTGAGAGTACTTTGTTTGTGTGAGAGGACTTGAGTTTGAGTCCTATGTATGTCAATTGTGTGTTATTTAATTTTTAGTAAAATTTTTGAGATGCTTGGGTGTGATAGGTAAGGATATAATGTTTGATGTGTGAATATTATCATGTAATATGACTTGGTTGAAGGGTTGTACATTTGAATGGAATTGTGTGGTGATGGGTTCAAACCTTGGTTTGAACAAAATATTTTCTTTTTGCTAAAATTTACTCTAGCATGCACATGAAGAGGCACGTAAACCCTAGGGTGTAGGGCAGCAAGGGTGGCTGGGAAAACAGAAGGTAATAGGCTAGTAAGGGGGATTAATGAGAGATTTATGGCAAAATTGGTTTTATAGCAATTAAACCTTAAGTAAGTCTCAATTAAAAGGCTAATTGTGAGAGAGAGAAGGGTTTTGGAGTCTGCACAATTGGGGTATTGAGGGCTGCACGAATTTAGAGAGAAATAATGAGTAGGGAGTGGGATTGAAGGGCTGGACAGTGGGAGAGCTTGAGAAATTGTTGGAATTCAAGGAAGGAACGCAAGCATTTCATTTTAAGCGAAGGAATTCCAGGTTAGGGGAGTTTCGACTATGCGTTTTAATTTTGCTATTGTGTAAAGATGAGTTTAGATTCATGCTTGAACTGCAAAAACCTGAAAATCCTTGTTCAGTTTGCGTTTTCTGGACTTTTTCAGAAACCGCCTGGCGGCGCATGAACTACCGCTAGGCAGCACATGCGTTTTCACTAGATTCTGAGTTTCCTCCAAGAACCGCCTGGCGGCAGAGGATGAACCGCCAGGCGGCACAAACGCAGTTATCTTGTTCTTGGCTGTTTTGAACAATTTTGGGGTATATGTGATGCAGCCGTGATTCGTTTTATGTTTGATTGTGAATTTGAGTGTTTATGATACATGATGTATATTATGGGATGTTGGAAGATATGATTTTGATATGAAATTGGGTGTTAGGGTTTGTGTTTGGGGTTGGAAACCATTACGCACGACGTAAGCACATTGTTTGATAAAATGGGTGTTATTTTATTCAAAGTATATAAATGTTTTCTGTATGAGAGTAAAGAGCAGTGTGTGATGGACACGGTTGTGTGTTATTTGAGTTAGTGGTGATTTTTATGTGATGGGTGATGTATGAAATAGATTGAAGGCAAGTTGGGTTTGTTTTGTGTCTGGTTGCTAAATGATCGTTATGTGAAAATGGGTGATTATAAAATAATGGTGTATGCATGGAGAGAATTGCAGTAGCATGAGTTTTATATACGTAAAGAGCATGATACTAGGTTGAGGGTATGTGGCAGGTTTAGAGTAGGAACTGATGAAGGAAAATGTGTAAGATGATAAATGAATTGGTAAAATTTTATTTGGGTATATGGGAGTCGGGCATGAGTCATTAGTACATGTTATCTTTGGTGATAGCATATGACTCAATGTATAAGTAAAAGAGAATGGGATAGACATTATGATCCCTGTTTTTGGTGTGATTCAGGTGTGTATATGTTGTGTTTTATGTATGATGATAGTTCTGAAATATTAATGTTGTTGCCTGAATGATGTATGGTATGTTTGGGGGTCATTTAAGACCTGAGAAAAGTGCCAAAAACCAGTAGTAGTGCGCTACTGGTATGGCGCCGACGGTGCGGGACATGCCGCCAGGCAGTAGTGTCAAAAACCAATGACAGTGGTCACAGTGGGAGCAAGGTGCCTGGCGACGGGCGATGGACGCGCCAGGCGATGACGACGAGGCACGGCGCCTGGTGGTGTGGTGGTGTCCGCCAAGCGGTGGCGGTACTGAGAGGGTACTATGGTCGCGTGACGCCTGGCGGTGTGTGATGCCCGCCAGGCGGTCTAGAGCTAAGTTCCGCCTAACGGCGTGAGATTCACGCCAAGCGATTTTGGTCCAGTGATGGTGCGCGAGGAAAGTTTTCTAAACGGCTTTAAGGGATGATCATGATGCGATGCTTTGGCTGGGGGCCCAGTTACGAGTGTATCTTATATTGGGGTAACACATGACCATTCTAGGTTGTAGTTTGGTGGTTTAGGAAGTCCAGTGGAGTGTGCGAGTTGTGGCTCGTACGACAAAGTTCGGGTGATTGCCCTCTTCAGAGTGATTCTGATAAGAGTTTTGGTAGCCTGGAACAGCTACAAACTTTATGTTTGTTTCGGGGAGCTCCACTTGGTGTCACGATGAGATGCTGTGACAAGGTTATTCCCACGTGTGGACTATCAGGTGGTGGCCTGTAGTCGGAGGGGTGAGTAGACACTCGTGCAACTAAGATCGATCATAGATATCACTTAAAGGGTATAGAGATGTTAGACGTCTAAAGGCAGGAGTTAGAAGTGAAGCGGTAAAAAGAAAAGGGGAAAGTGTACTAACCCGGGTTTACAATTGTTAATATGGTATTTGATACTATTTTGTTGATTTTAAATTAAATGAGCTCACCCTATCTGTGTGTGTGGCGATGATCATGTAAGTTGTTACATGGGAGCAGATGTTGATGCAGGTGAGCAGGCAGATGCTTAGAGACAGAGTGGGGATACCTCTGGGATTTTATTACTAGTTACTTCGTTGCACTATGGATTTAACTGTAATAATTTTTAGACACTATAATTGGTAATATAAACGATGCGATTCATTTTCTTTTATTATTTGTAATGGCGCATTGGATTTCCAAACTTAAATTTTCCCGCGTTTTTGGGAATTCATGATAAATAAATGAGGTTTATTATTTTATTTATATTCTTATTTATTTTAATAAGTAATTTCCGGCTAGGACGTTACACTGCGATTCTAAATACAGATTGTATCGTTGTGACCATCTAGATTCGGTTTTGAGATCAGGGGCATCGAGAAATTGGACACTTAGTGGTTCGCCGCGCAGAAGCCTATGTCTGGCACAAGACATAGGAGAGGTATGTTGTTACAACAACAACACTCAAATTGGAGTTTTAGTTCTTTTAGTTGTTGTTTTGTTTAATTTGTTAACTACCAGATGAAAATTTATAGTTTCTACTGTATCATTATTATTATGATGGTAAAATAAGTTTTGTTCTGCCAAAATATCTTGAAATTCAGGTTACTCTCTCTACTCCCAATAGAAATTTTGTACTTGTTTTAGTCCTTACTTGAAGTGACATGGTTTTCTTTTAAGATAAATGCTAGCAACACATAACACACCCTTTTGATCATAATCTGTATTTTTGACTGAAGTTTATTAACAAATACATTTTTTTTGTGGTTCTGCATACCAGTTATTTATGTTGGTACATTATTGATGTTGATGTTTGTAAGGTTCTGCAGCAATTTTTTCTCTTTAATCGGATGTTACATGGCATGAACTCCAATTTCATATATCATCGTTTAACATTTTCAATTATTAAGTTCCAATTAATGTATTTGATTTTTATAGATGAAGATGGAGTTAGTAAAAATCTTAAGGTCAAGGTTAAGGATGCTCGCAACTTGCCAAATGGATTACTTGTGGTCGTGAATTATGATGATAAATATAAACCAATTGGAGAAGCACCTAGTCTTCTTGCTGGAGTGTGTGGGCAGCTAGCAACAAATTGTATATTGTTCCCTATAAGTTTTGAAAGGTGGTCATCTGTGCCAGATACTTGCAAGGACAAAGTGTAGGAAAGTATAAAGGTAATTAAACTCTCTATTGTTATTTCTTCTATTAAATATAAATTATAAATGTTGACTAACATTTGAATTCTTTGCATGGTACTAGATGTATACTCTTATAAGGCTTTCTTATATTGTAGAGTAGTACTAAGTGGTATTGACATGAGAATTGAGTTATGACAACATGCTTTTCTGTTGGTCTAAGTGGAAGCCATTAGGACCCCAACTGGGCCTAATAATGCCTAGAGGTTTTCTTGAGATAGGTCTTAACTCAATTAACCAAATATGTTCAAGATTTGATTTTGGGTTGTGTTGAATTAATCCATGAATTGATTTCATAATGGCACATTTGCAACATTCTGGATCATCTTTGCATTATCATTTTTCTGTTGTAAAACTCTGCATTCATTTTTTTCTGCAGTAACTGCATCTGCCTGAGTTCTTTCAGCATATTCTTTTCCTATCCTCATTGCATGATGCATTTGCATTACATTTGAAATATTTCTGCTTTGGTATTCTACTATTGTAATATTCTGATGTACTGATGTCATGCATTGGTTCATAATGGCACATCTGTAGCATTCTAGATCATCTTTGCATCGTCATTTTTCTGTTGTAAAACTCTGTATCAATTTTTGTTTGTAGTAACTGCATCTGCATGAGTTATTTCAGCATATTCGTTTCCTTTCCTCATTGCAATGCTACCATTTTGTTTCAAGTTTACTTTCACTAAGTTGACTTGAAATGCTGCCATTTTATTTCAAGTTTACTTTCATCAATTGGCAACAACATTCATTTTTCCTAATTGCATTTTAGTCACGTACAATGGTGCATAAGCTTTGAAATTTCATCCACTATTTATCTTAATACAAGTTTTGAATTCTAATATGAAATGAATTGTGTTTGACGCTACTGAATTGCATTGTTTTTCTACTATCACAGATTGGTTTTATTGGCACCATTTAGGTTTCATGCAAGTTCTTCTTTTAAGCTCATTTTGCATTCAATTTTAGCATGTTCATGGTCTCTAATAATTCCTCAAGTGTGTATAACATCTAGATTTGCATACAATCTACATCTTTATTCATATTGCATTGGGATATGTTTCATTCCATTTTGAGTTTGGTCCATCATTCCATTCTAGATTCGACTCATCCTCCCTCCTATTAGGTCCCATGCATTGCATTCATTCTTGTCTTAATTTAGTTTCATCATGCATTTAGTTTCTCTTATGTACTGTGATTTTAACATTCATTCTTGATGTTTCTTTGTATTGTAAGATTGTGGTGCTCATATGAGCCCTTGAGCTTGTGCCACATAGTTAGGGGATCAGGGGCATTGAGCACCCACTGTGACCATTCATAATGTTTGGGAGAACTCTATTCTCTGCATGAAATTCTAGCTATTTTTTCCAGCAGATAACTTTCCATGAAAAAGGTTTTTCCCAGCTTTGGTGTAATTGTTAATGTTGTGTTGGAGATAGAATAAATTGGAAACTAAAAATTGATAAATTAAAGTTGAATTATTATTCCTAGTTTTATGCAGGAAAAAATTGATGAATTGATGTTGAAAAATCCGAAAACTGCATCTGAAATATCTCCAAATGATCCTATTGGGGTGATATTTGGAAAAGAACATCCAGGTCAGGTTAGAGGACTTTCGTATGGCGCGTGTTCTACTCTTGCTTTTCAACAACCAACTACAAGAATAAGAGGAATCAAGTTTGCTTCACATAATGCAGCTTCACCACATGACGAAGACAAGTTTGTGAAGATTGAAAATGAACTTGCAACTATCAAGAACCAAGTGCAAATACTGCTTGCCTATATTGCTTCTAAGAAGATGTTCAGGAACATGTTGCTGCAATGGCTACTGGTTTGGTATGTCCATCTATTAATGAGGTATAATTTACATTAGTAAATTACTTAAACTTATTGTATGGATCTCATAATTTATTTCAATTTCACTTACTCATATATACTATATTATTTCTTCATTGCAGTCACCAAATATTGGAAGTGGTGTGCCATCTTCGCATGAAATACTAGGATCAAGTGGTGGAAGCAAAACACCTTAGACTTAGGACTTTTAATGTTGTCATTTTTTCTTAGATGCTTGAATATTTTGGTACTCTTAATGTTGTCTTTTTTTTTTTTCAAATGCTTGAATTGGTACATTGGTGTAGTTATGTTATTTTGACAATGAAACA
>Ga0214544_1006325_pt1 | contig 21956 bp, 13 predicted proteins | sample CNSS3metaG_FD_160074 | JGI IMG/M metagenome (GOLD analysis project Ga0214544, IMG submission 160074) | Root nodule microbial communities from cowpea collected in UCLA plant growth center, Los Angeles, California, USA - CNSS3 | ecosystem: Host-associated > Plants > Roots > Nodule | place: USA...
TATATATATATAAGCAAATAATTTGATAGGACTTTGAGACACATTACAATAAAATACAAGAAAGTGTAAATTTTACTATCCTCCATGTTCTAATTTGGATAGGTTCTTTATAATTTGTTTATTTAAAGGATTATGCAAGTGGTAGTAATACTTTAGTGATGAAATGAATGATTTATTCATTGGTTACTTGTCTAGTTTTTTTCAGTAAAGTGGATAAGTATACTTGCAAGAGGCACTTCTGATTGTACAACTATTTCACTTTGAGGAAACTTTTTCCTTTTTCAGTGACATCTTAAAAGTAGAACTTGTTATGATTTCTAATTTCTTGGCATTATAAGGGACAAGGCATAACAGTTAAATTGATTGATTTTTAAGTTGCTACTGTGTCTGACATTTTGACATTACATGAACCTAATGTCATTACATGAACCTTTAGGAAGCAGTGAAAACGATCAATGAAAGTAGAAAATCATGAAGAGTTGTTCGATGTTACTTTACATGCCTCTCGAAGTAGGAAATAAAGTAAAACGAATATTTTTTGAAAACAAACTTCCCACAATTGTAATTTGTAAGGTTCATCCATGAATTATGTCTCCTGTGTACCTAAATAATAACACAAGTGACATTGGTAAAAGTTATATTAAAACAAGGGGGCTTCAATATGATGGTTTAGAAATTAAAGAGAATAGTTGATATTACACTCATAAATGAATATGGAATTAAAGGTGCAATTTTGAAGACATGGACATTTTATTTTGGCTTCTAGTTTCAATTATTGTAGAGCAATTGGTAAGACATTATATTTTGTATTATTCTTGTTGAATAGGTGGGACTCTTGAGGGTAGCTAGAGAGGGTAGATTGTAGAAAATAAAGAAACATATGAAGAAGGAGATTGTATATTATTGAGTGAGTATGAAATGTTACAAGAGGTGTGCTATATATACACAAAGGTAACCCTAAGAGCAATAAGTAAATGAACCTAAAACATGGGCCTATGTTAACATCCCCTCAAACTTCGCTAGATGTGTGAGAGACACCTGGTGGTGGAATCATGTAGACTTTCTCATGTAGATTATCATTCAAAAAAGCATTCTTCACATTCATTTGAAAAATCTTCCACTGAAAAATAGAAGCGATAACAATCAAGGTACGAACAGTAGTCATCTTTGTCACAGGAGAAAATGTTTCCTCATAATCTATGCCATACTATTGAGTATATCTTTTAGCAACAAGTCTAGCTTTATACCTTTTAATTGAACCATCTGCTTTTGTCTTGATTTTGTATACCCACTGAGATCCAATAGGACGTTTTCCTGGTGGTAGGGGAACTAGATCCCATGTCTGAGTCTGATGTAGAGCAGTAAGTTCCTCAGCCATAGCATTTTGCAAAAGTGGATCACAAATAGCCTCTCTATAGGATGAAGGCTCATGAAGACGATGAATAGAGTTAATAATAACAGCAAATGAACCAGAATAAGAGGAATAAACAAAATCTGGTAGTTGAGTAGACTTACGATTACAACTGGGTCGAACAAGTGGCAAAAGAACGACAACCTCAGGAGATGATTGAGCAAGCGTATTAGGGGAATCAACATGTACAACCTCTGGTGCAATGTTTGTAATTGGTACGAAAGTAGGTGTAGTGTCATCAATATCAAAAGGATCAATTTTAATGACATCATATGTAGTCAAATAATGTGAGTTAGTTGGAATAGAAAAGAATAGAATATGTTCTAAAAATACAACATGACGTGAGACATACAATTTTTGACTAACTGATCAAAGCAACGCTATCCTTTTTTACCAAGACCATATCCCATAAAGACACACAAAGTAGACTTAGCTGATAATTTAGTACGCTCAACATGTGGTTTTAGAACAAAATATGTACATCCAAAAACACTCAAAGCAGAGTAATCAGGTGCATGACCATACAATTTTTCAAAAGGAGACAAACCAGAATTATGTGAAGTCAGGATTCGATTCACAACATGAGTTGTTGTAAGAATAGCTTCCCCCAGAAGGTACTTGAAACATCTGCAGATAACAAGAATGATCTTGCAGTCGCAACAGATGACGATGTTTTCTTTCAGCAACGCCATTTTGTTGAGGAATGTCATTTGATGTATAATTTCATTAGAGGCAAGTAAAGTGGTAAAATCATTAGAAGTGTATTCACCCCCAAGTCAACGAAAGGTTTTTATGGTAGCAGAGTGTTGGCTCTTTACAAGAGTAATAAAAATTTTCAAATTGTGAGAAAATCAAACTGACGTTTCATAAGATAGATCTAAGTGAAACGAGTAAAATCATCAATGAAAGAGACATAATATCTAGAACCTCCTTTAGTGGATACAAGAGAAGGTCCCCACACATCAAAATGCACAAGATCAAAAAGAGCAAGAGAAGACGAAATACTTTTACTAAGAGGTAATGCAGAAAACTATGTCAGTTTACAACCACTACAATCAGAAATATCATGACTGCCCAAGATACCGAAAACTCTTGTAGACGCTAAAAACTTTAAACGAGATGCAGAAACATGACCCAAACGAGAATGCCACAAATAAAAAGGTTAAGAAGAAGACAAACTAAATGAAGATAAATCCACACTAAAGACTGCAACTATTGATTTCTTGAACTAATTCAAGACATAAAATTCAACTTAGCTACAAGGCATTACGGTAATGCTACTTTTTTTGTTATTGGTTAAAAATCCTATTTACCTTAATTATTAAGTTTGTTTATTTCTTGTGTGAAATTAAAGAAAAAGAAACCTATGTTTTGGGTCAAAGCCAATACTTTTATATTGGTAACAATGCTTCCTTTTATTTTTAGAAAAGGTAGTAGCGTTTTTTAGTGTATACCCATAAAAGTTGCAAGGAAAATTTTAGTGTGCCACTTTTGTAATTTGAATTATAAGTATTTGTTCTTGGATTCATTTCTTTTTCCTTAATTTTTCAGCCTGCTAGAAAAGAATATGGTTTAATGGTTAAATATTATGCACGACGAGGGGACATGCATCATGCATGCCAAACATTTGAGAGTATGCGAGCAAGGGGAATAGAACCTTCTTCACATGTGTATAGTAGGTAAATTCTTTAAATATTTTGCTCTGTATCTGGGTTATAATTTGAATATCAGCATCGGCAAAAAATGTTTTTAGCTTTTAAGCTATAACCAAATTATGATTGTGAGGTGTTATCTTTTTAGAGATGAGCATGTGAATGCATTGACTTTTCTTTTCAAAGTTGAATACTATTAAATATTGATTGGGGAAAAAGAATATTTAAATGTTGAATCTCTGATATTTCTAATTTCCACCCTTCAAACAATGTTCTTGGTTGAGATCTCGCATCAACTAAAGATATAGATAAATTATAATATATAAGTGAGTACAAACCTCACTTTATAAATACTTTTGTGAGGATGAGTCGGACTTAAAGTTCACTTTCTATGATGGTATTAAAGCCTATGTTAACAAAATTTATTGGGTCTATATCATGTCACCAACTATTGGGTTGCTATTGAACCACCCTCAAATATCTAGTTTCATGCTTGAAATGTCAATTTTTGGTGAAATGGTGTTTGGAATCCCACCTTGTTATCACACAAGTAACTTTTCATCAATACAAATTACCTTTTCTGTTTCTCTTTTGTTCTCTCTCTAGAACTCTAATACTTCTTTAGGGATTTTATTTGGAATTCTGTATTTGTTATGTTTTTCCGTTTTTATTTTGTTCTTTGGTTTAAGGAGAGTTTATCCCAGTTTTTTCAACTCTTTCTTCTCTTCAAAGTTAAATTAAAAAGCTCAATATTTGCTGTTTCTTCTGACCTTAGTAATTAATGCGTGTTAAATGTTTGCAGTCTGATTCATGCTTATGCAGTTGGTAGAGACATGGAAGAAGCTTTACATTGTGTTAGAAAGATGAAGGAAGAGGGCATTGAAATCACTATAGTGACATACAGTATAATTGTGGGAGGATTTGCTAGAATGGCCAATGCTGAGTATGTAAACCAGATTAATTTCTCCCATTATTGAATCTTTTTGTTGAAGTATTGTTTCTGCTTGTTAGTTATTTCTTTCTTTCTTTTGGTCATGTACCCATTATCCTTGTAGATTAAGTTATTAGGTGAAGTTATATATTGGTGAGTTTTTTTTTTCTCTAACTTGCCCCATTAATTTGGGCTTGATGTATGGTTAGTAAGCATGCCCACTTTAGATGTGCTGAATTTTTGAATTTTATCATAAATTTATGAACAATGTAGCCAGCAAGGATTGGATTCAGACTACTCTGTTGTTCAGCTCTGATACCATGCCAAAGGGAAAAAAAAAATGAAAGGTGCCAATGATGATTCTTGTTCATCTCATGTGACTAGTCCAAAACTATCATTTTGGTCAGTTCAGCAGTGCTCTGGGATGAATCTTGAAAGGATAGTTTCTATTCCATTTTTTTCTTTTACTGGAAAAACATTGTATTTATTGTGTAATGGAGAAACTGAATCCAAACAATAAAAAATAAACTTTCGAAACGTACAGTGAACATATCCAGAATGGAATCGTAGCTGCTGATTGCCCCTGGACTTTAGAAATACAATGCCTATTTTTCCAGCTTTTAAGGAAGCCACAGACCTGTATATACTTTATTGTGAAAGTTATTTATGTAGGTTAGATGCCATCAGTAACTCTGTCATTTTTTTGGCCCTTGTACTTTTTTCCCCATAAAAGCCTGGTAAACTTTAACGTTGCAACACTTACTGTTGTGCTCACTTGGTCTTCTCATCCCCAACCACCAAAGTGTGAAGACTGAATTGTACTGCTATGGTTGGGTTTGTTGTGTTTCTCTGATGTCTAAGTGATTGGATATTTTTATCTTTGAATTTTCTGGTTTCTTCCTGATTTCTATTTTTTCTTATTTAAACAACCCCAGTCTCACATTTCGTGGTGCTTGTGTGAAAGTTTTGATTAGTTCTGTATGGGAAATATTTTGATGGCCTGTTGATGAATGAGTTCAGATTAATGCATCAGTTTGTATCACGGAGATAACTAGTTGATGTTGTTTTGGAAGTGCTGCAGATCATTGGTTTAAGGAGGCAAAAGAGAAGCTGCCATCTTTAAATGCTGTCATTTATGGGAGCATAGTTTATGCGCACTGGTAATCATTCATATTTCTTTCAAGGGTTCATTTTTATTTGCGTGATAGACCTTTAATTGTCATGTGCTGTAGGTATTGGGTAGATCATTGCTAAATGGAGAAATGTCCTCCAAATTTACTTTTGTCATTTCCATATTTTTCTTGTGAAACCTTTAGCTGGGAAATAAATACTAATAGGTTTAATTAAATTTCTAGTCCTTAAATTTGGGGTGAATCCTCTTGTGGTTCTCCAAATTTTTGTGTCCCAAATTTGGAAAAAAAATGGTTTTAGTACTAAATAATAAATTTGAGGGACTGAAAGCTGTTCTAAAAAATCATTTCAGCCCTCCAATTTATTGTTTAGGGACAATAACCATATTTGTTTTATATTTGAGAGACTAAACTGTTTTCTTTTAAATGGGGACCAATATTAGATTTATCCTATATTTTGAAGGACTATAAACATAATGTTAGTATCAATATTTGCCAAGACAAAAAAAACTGCCGATCGAGTTGTCAATTAATTCAATGTTGGGTAAAAAGTTAAACAAAACCAGTTAATTATTCAGTAGTATGTTTAATGTTTCTGTCTATTAAGTTACATTTCTGTTTCTGTAAATATCTAATTTTTGTTCATTTTCAAATGATTGCCATTTCTATTCAATTTTCTTCCTTCTTTTCTCTCATTGTTTTTGATATCCTGATGCATTTTACAGTCAGACATGCAATATGGATCGAGCTGAAGCCTTGGTGAGGGAGATGGAAGAACAAGGGATAGATGCTCCCATTGACATATATCATACCATGATGGATGGTTATACAATGATTGGTAATGAAGAAAAATGCTTGGTTGTGTTTGACAGACTAAAAGTATAAGCTCCTTTTCGTTTATCATTTTCATCACCATTAGTTTAGTCTTTCTAGTTTCTACTTTTGGTATGTTATGTGTTTATTTTGTTGTCATCAATTGTATCTTTAAAAGAAATTGTCCCACACCATAAGAATGTTGAATACTATAGGATAACTTAAACATAAACATTCCAGATTGTGTAGGATTCTCTTCAAAAGAGGGTAAATGCTGTCTTGTGTTTTTTGCTGTAAGCTAGTTTTTGTCTTACCCACTGCTCACATATACTTTTCAAGATAACATTAGTGCTTTAGTGATTTTACAAGTTTTGTTCATTTCGACAACATCATATTCTTCCCACAGCAGCTGTCATCTCTGTTTCTCAACACTTACAGTATTGAATCAATGATATTTTTGGACTTGAAGTATCAAAAAATCTCCCAGCCAGCCATTCTTTTTCCACTCTCCAGCTGTAGGTTTTCACATCAGAGCAAGTCATGGAGAATCTTCACTCATCGTTGCTGGCAACCATTGTAGATTGGCTCACCTCCCCATGTTAGGCTGGGTCAGGCCTAGCCCAGATCAAGATGAGTGGGACTAAGTCAAGCTCAAGTTAAGGTTGGTCAGGTCAGACCGAGCTCAAGTGGGATCAGCGTCAGGCTGATTCGTATGGACCCAAGTGATGTTGGGTTTATGTAACATCCCAAATTTTAACATCCTAGAATCTATAATTAACAAAAATTACATAATTAGAATAAAACTCTATTCATCTCTTATTTGAAATCTCAATAAATAAATAAACATTGTTTTAAAAACAGAGAATTTATTGAAAAGGAAAAACCTAAGACTCTTATTTGAAATCTCAATAAATAAATAAACATTGTTTTAAAAACAGAGAATTTATTGAAAAGGAAAAACCTAAGACTAAAATGTTGTCCCAAATATCTCTCGATATTAACCACTTTCTCTAATGTTGTGGATTTTCCTCAGCACCGGTAAGATCATCTGCTCGCGTATAAAAATATGATCATCAGAGTCACACACAAATAAAATAAGGGTAAGATAATATACAAACAACCAACCTTACATTCATAATTCACAACTAAACAATATAAAATTCACATCATATCCCTCAACCAACATTCTAACCTGACCCATGATCATAACCTAGCTCAAAACATGTTATCTAAGCAACAATGCAACCACTCATGATCTTGCACACAAGTTCAACACACAAATGGTCTCAACACAAGGCATTGACTCATGCAAAACCACCTGATAAACTACTTTCGCAGGTGTTCCACCCTCTCACAGAGTTTTCAGCCTTTCGTTTGCCCAAAACTACGCAAATATCAGGTTCTCAACTGCAACTCACACATGTAATTTTACCAACCATTCACTCACCACTAGAGCTAGAACCCCTCACTGCTCCCAAAGTCTCGGACGAAGTTCACTCGTCACTACTCTCTTGGAGAGACTCATGGGCAAAGTTAACCAGCTATACCACCATGTAGAGTTTACCAAGAATGATGACTTGGGCCCAACCATAGGCCCAATCAAAGGCCCAATCACTAGAGGCATGATGAGAAGGATAGAAAAGACATGGAGCTTCAAGAGTCTAATGAGTTTCATGGGCTTCAAATGCTATTTTCATGGGCTAAGGAAGATATCAAGATTTGATGGGTTTGTCCTAGTCCGTTAGTGTAGATTTAAATTGGGCCAAGCGTTTAGACCATGCTTTCAAAATAAATTGTAAAATGTCTAGAAAGTAGATTGGATCATAACTCACCTAGCTTTTGAAATTGGATCCATTCAATCCCAATTTCAAAAGCCAAGGCCGAGAATGTTGCTAGCTTGTCACATCTTGTAAATGATGTGAGGCGTGACCATGCCATGTGGCTAGTGATCTGAGAATTGTGGATCTAGGAGGTTAGATCTAGATCTAGGCGCCATTTTTCAGCTTGCATTTACATTCAATTTCGGTGCACATTTAGCTTGCATTTGGAGCTTGCCTTCTACTATAAATGAGACCATCACTTGTAAAATCACTCTTGAATGTGTAAGGATATGTTGTTGAGATCACTCCACACTTGCACTTGAGAGTCACTTAGCTAGAGCTTCTTTTAGAATCTCCTCTAGCCTTTCTCCTCTAAGATTGACCTAATGTTCTTAGAGTTTCTTCACCACCACTCAATTCACCACCAACGAAACTACCTTTCTGCACTTATCTTCCGCTACATCAAGCCATGGAGCCTCCTTGTTCCATCAAGCACGTGAAAGGAGTGTCATCAAAGAGCCCAAGATGTAACCTCTTGCTGAGAGACACACACACCCAAACATGTCAACAATCATCCCTTATTGATACAAGGTTTCTCACACCACATCAATACACCACCAAAACTCGTTATATATATTTTCAAATTCTCAAATAAGATAAAAAACAAGTTTAAACAAATAAAATATTTAAAACAACTAAAACAGTTAGCTCCCCTCAACTGGAATGTTATTCTTGCTCTAACCCTTGATACTTTTGTGTTTCCTTTTCCCTACCCACTCCCAAACGACACTGTCCCAAAAATATAGACTATCCCAAAGCCCTTACTTAAGAAAAACCCTAATCACCACTTTAGGTCTTATTTGACATTTATTACTTTTCTCAAAGACCAAAGAAACAAGCTCAACTTCATAAATATTCCAAAATAAATTTTAGAAATTGTTTAAAAAAAAAAATTGAACTGAACATATGTTACCCAAGTACTCTAACCAAATGAATTATTTAACTTGTTTGATAATTTTACTCATCCCAAAAATTATAATTTAAACTTAACTCATCAATTTCATTATTCTACTTAATTAAATTTTCTAGGGTCTTACAATTTAAGTCAAGAAAAGTCTAGTTGGATTAGGTCCAACCCATGCTAGGCAGGTGAGACCAAGTCGAGCACGATTCAGGCTGAGCCCTAACCTCGCAGTTAAGTTGCATATAATAAATATTAAGTATCAATTTACAATTAATATGAAATATTTGGGGATCCATCTCAATTTAAAATATTTTAAGGACTTATGCAATTCTAACAATATGTAGGAGTTAATTGAAGTCTTATTTTAATGTTATAGTGGGTCAAACCTAGTTTCACCTTGGGGTAGGGGCTTTTTCAACCCACTCATTTGATGGGTTAATAAAAGAGGGCTTATTTTAGGAGTGGGATGGATTTGATTCATGGGCTATGAGTCAAATTGACAACTCCACATTTGAATATGGTGATTCAACTTATTTTCGAATCTCTTAGAAGGTGAGTTTTATACTTAACTCAATCTCACAAAACTAGCAAGTAAGATAAAGTTTTGATTCACTTATATACTACAATTTGTCATATCTATAGTCTATATGAGATCTCCAATACACTCCCTCAAGCCAAGAATTAGACATATTGAGAATGAGACGTGATATTTCTAGGTAGTCCAATAACATTTCGATACTAAGTGACAAGATATATTAGCAAACCTTGTTATGATAAGTTTTGATATCTTAGAAGATGAGTTTTAGGCGTAACTTATTACTAAACTAGCTAGTAAGGTGAGATTTACATTTATTGATATACTATAGTTGATCATATCAATAGTTGATGTGGGATCTCAAACATAATAAATTCATTATAGATTTTTTTCTTTTACATTGTCCAACTTGTTTCTCAATGAATTTATCTGTCACCATGCAGATATTAACAGTTTTTCTTATTATGTCTGTAGTTTTTAAAAGAAAAAGGTGGTAACAATTCCCAGTTGTTTTATTATAGTCTAGAGTTATTTCATCAAGTATACATGTACCCTTTAAGTTTTGTTTCTTAACACAAGTGTCTCTAGTTTTTTTAAAAAATTTACCCTTTAATTTAGCCTGTGTTATATTACTCAGATAATCACTGATTTATTTGGATTTGGTTTTGTAAAACTGTTATGCATTGTGGCACTCTTCATTAAATGACACAACTATTTCTTTGTTTTGATGAAGGAATGTGGTTTCTCTCCATCAGTTGTCAGTTATGGCTGTCTCATTAATCTTTACACCAAGGTAAGACATAACATTCTACATTAATTGGATTATTTATATATTCAGCAGTTACTGCCTGATTTTCTTGCACACATTTTATTGAAGTTCCTATCATATACATTTATTTATTTTAATAAAATGGTAGTGCTAAAGCATCACAATTTGCCATCCCAACTATAACACCACAATTAATAATAATCCACCGCACCCCAATCCATAAAATAAAGGATATGAAAACAATAATAGTGGGGGTATAAGAAGGAAGTTAAAATCTATCTATGAAAAAATTTGAATTTACAAATTGGCTCGCGAAAGTAGGGGGTATAACAAAAGAAGGTATATTATCCGACCAAGCACAGCTCTTTGAACTAAGACCAAAATTGGCTAAGCATATTCACTCAATAGTTCCCTAAAGATGAGTGGGCAAACCTCATGTTTTGTCTTATCATGTGGATTATACCAATAAAATTCACATTATTTAAGGCACCCTTCATATTAAGATTAGTATAAATTTCAAATATATGGAAATATCAATTATTTAATGATGTTCTAGGAATGGGAAGCAGTGAGACCTTGGATGTTTGACGACAAGAGCTCTTAGGTTTAAACATCAAGCGTCACTCTACCAGTTTGAACAAAAGTTGTTCATTCTCATGAAGAAAAATAAGCTCCCCTGCAATTATTAATCCTTTTATTTATCTGTTAAGTAAGTCTCTGTTATCAACAATTAATCCTCACTTTGATCCTTGCACTCTGTTATAATTATAATTAGTTTTTGAAAACTATGAAAGTTCTGAGAAGTTAAACATTTTTTTTCTTTTAATTTTGTCAGAACAGCTTTTAAGACTGTCATACTATCTTTGAAATACAATGATCCAATATCAATGTTTTCAATTCTGAATCGAATCCCTTGCAAAGTACATGAAATCAATACTTGATAGACAATTCATTTCCAGCTAATAAACTGCCCATCATGTCCAATCTGTTTATATTTGATACCCAATTTTGGTCAAGCAAGCAAATGTATATGCCATCAGTAGTTCTTGCTTGTTGATGCCAATCTTTGTTATCTTTTTTTTTTTCAGATAGGAAAAGTTTCTAAAGCATTGGAAATAAGCAAAATGATGAAAATGAGTGGCATAGAACATAACATGAAGACATACTCTATGTTGATCAATGGATTCTTGAAGTTAAAAGATTGGGCTAATGCATTCTCCATTTTTGAAGATTTTACTAAGACCGGTTTGAAGCCCGATGTAGTTCTCTACAATAACATTGTAACAGCCTTTTGTGGAATGGGTAATATGGATCGTGCTATTCGTATGGTGAAGCAAATGCAGAAGGAGAGACATAGACCTACTACACGCACATTTTTGCCCATTATACATGGTTTTGCAAGAGCTGGAGAGATGAGTAGAGCTCTCGAGGTATTTGATATGATGAGGAGTGGCTGCATTCCCACAGTACACACATATAATGCTCTGATTCTTGGCCTTGTTGAGAAGCGCCAGGTAACCTGAGGTTGAGTAAACAATTGTTTATTATAATAAGCAAATGACATGACTTGGTCTTTACTTTTCCTTACCTTTATATATTTATTTAGGGTTAAATATGTTTTTGGTCTCTTATTTTTTGGTAAATTTTGGAATTAGTCCATTTCGAAACTTTGGATCAATTTAGTCCTTCATCTTTCAAAATATGTGGATTTAGTCTTTTTAATCAAATTTAGTTAGGTTTATTTGATGTTTCGTATGCATTTCAAGATTGTATTTGAGTTGTTTATACTATTTGACACATTTTTACTTTAATGTTAAGTCAAATACTATTATGAAACACGCTTGAAATGTTGAATAAACTTAACAAAATTTTATTAAAAGGACTAAATCCACATATTTCGAAAGATGAAGAACTAAATTAGTCCAAAGTTTCGAAATAGACTAATTCCAAAATTCACTGAAAGTTAAGAGACCAAAAACATATTTAACCCATTTATTTATTCAATTTTCAAAAAATAAATAAAAATAGCCAATGAGCTAACTGTGGTATACTCAGTAGTTATAATGCACTTTCTAGAAAGGAATCTAAATTCGCCTGAATTTGTTTAGTTTTAGTTCTTTCTTGAAGTTCTGGTAGCTGTAAACTTTTTAATTGATTGCTATGAATTTAAAATTGGCACAGCTGTTGCATGCACTGGCTTCCATTGCTTCTTACTGTTATAAGATTTCAACAATTCTGCCTACTTCAAAGAATTGGGGAAACACTAAAATAAAGGCTAACCATTGAAGATAAAAAGTGCTATCTCTTATTGATACTGAAGATAGCAGTCTCAAGAACTTATTCACATGGGCCATTTCTTACACAAATGTTCTTTAGCACTAAGTTACTTCTGGTTTTCCCGAGTATTTTATTATTGCTACTCTTGGCTACAAAACAAAGTTGTTTGAAAGATTGTAAGGAAATTTCTTTTATGAGAGGATATGACCTATGGTCACTCTTTGTTCAGAGAATACATTTCACAAAGTGAGTGGTTTACTAAGAAATGTCACTCTGTCTATTGCCTATTAGATTGTCTATATAGATTCAGCATTTAAAAGATTTGGCCAACAACTAAGGCACAATGCATTGATTTTTTACGGAAGATCATTGGTTCGCTTTACATGGAGAAACTTCTATTTATAGGCATCTTGAAAAAGACCGTTGAAGCTTGCATGTTGATTTTTTCCTTTGTCAGTACTTTAGCAGAGGATGATACCGTTTTGGTTGATATCTTCTTTTGTTGCACTCAACTTAATATGCAAGGACAACTTTTCTTCTGAACATCTCTGTCTTACTAACAACAAATTAATCACACAAACTTAGGAAAGGCTGATTTACTGTTTCACAATCGTTGTGGAAATTCGTTACTTGCATTTGGTGAAGATTAAATAGTAGCAAATGAAATTTGAATCTTGTGTTGTACACGTGTCAATAGCTTCAATTGATTTTATATTAACATCCTCTGATAGTCATCGTCTAATTGTTGTATATATGTGTGGTTTCGATGTCTATTGCTTTCATGTTGACCCTCTCTGATGGTCATCATTTAATCGTTGTATTGTACATACTCTAGACGATCCTACTTTAACTGATCAAATCACTTTTAATCATAAGAACTTTTATTTTTTTCTTAATACACACTTAGAGAGACTATGATTAGCTTATAAAAATTTATTATTATTTCTAATCATCCAAACCATGGGTTGTCTAGACGAAACTATATTAATCAATGAGGATTATACTCTTCAACGAAAGGTTGTCTTTTCACTTATCAAACTGTCTCTGTCTTAACAAGTTCTTGCTTAGTATGATTGGATTACAATAGATATACTGGGATGTTTCTGTTAGGTTTCTTGTTTTAGTGGTCATAAATTGTGTAACCTTTTCTGTAAATAATGTTACACTTCTTGCAGATGGCCAAGGCTGTAGCAATATTGGATGAAATGAATCTGGCAGGCATTGGACCGAATGAACACACATATACAACTCTTATGCAAGGTTATGCTTCACTGGGTGACACTGAAAAGGCCTTTCAGTACTTTACCGCGTTGAGGAATGAGGGTCTGGAGATTGATGTCTATACCTATGAGGCATTGTTGAAGGCATGTTGCAAGGCAGGCAGAATGCAGAGTGCCCTTGCAGTCACAAAAGAAATGAGTGCAAAAAAGATTCCAAGGAACACTTTTGTCTACAACATACTAATTGATGGGTATGAATAAATTGCATCTGACAATGAAAATTGAAGTTTTCATTTTGTCTAACATTTATTTATGTCTGTATTCTTGAATTATCTTTTTATGTTCATATATTTTTCGATGTCTTCGTGCTTGGAATATTTAATATTTTTATCCATTAGCGGCTTCACAACTTGCGCTGTATTTTAGTAACTTTGTTGACTTTCTTAGTTGGGCTCGGAGAGGTGATGTCTGGGAGGCTGCAGACTTGATGCAGCAAATGAAAAAAGAAGGAGTTCGACCAGACATCCATACCTACACGTCTTTTATAAATGCTTGTTGTAAAGCTGGAGATATGCAGGTATGATGAATTTAACTTGTTAAGTTTGTGATTACTTAAAGTGGACTAAAAGCAAGGCGACAAGTGTATTCCTTGCATCTTCATTGATATGTTTGGATGAACTTCTTCATAAACACGTTTGGAAGAAGAAAATAAGAAAAAGAAGTTAAAATTAGCTTTTCCAAACGTTTGTTTTTAGCTTATGAAATTTTAGCTTTAGAAAAATTTTCGTTTTTCCCTAACCACCTTAGGGCATGATTTTGGATGGTAATTTATTTATATCACCTGTTAATCAGTTTTTATTTTCTTCCTGCCAGAAAGCAACTGAGATTATCCAAGAAATGGAAGCATCTGATATAAAACCAAACCTTAAAACCTACACCACTCTAATAAATGGTTGGGCACGAGCCTCTATGCCTGAGAAAGCTTTGAGTTGCTTTGAAGAGATGAAACTAGCTGGATTGAAACCAGACAAAGCAGTGTACCATTGTCTTGTGACATCTTTGCTATCAAGGGCAACCTTTGCTCAATCATACGCATATAGTGGCCTGTTGTCTATATGTAGAGAGATGGTAGAGTCTGAGATGACTGTTGACATGGGAACTGCGGTTCATTGGTCAAGATATTTACGTAAGATTGAAAGAACAGGAGGAGAACTAACAGAAGCCCTACAAAAGACCTTTCCTCCTGATTGGACCTCACATAATATTCTTGATGTCACTAGTGAAGCAGAAACTGCAGATCTTGAGATTGATGATGAAGATGAAGATGAAGATGAAGATGAAGATGATGATGACGTCAAAGATTATAATGCCAATGGAATCAACAAAGATGATGACATTGATGATGAGGATTATGATAATGTTATTTCATAGTCACACAGTTGATAGTTTTGAATTATGTATCGTAAAGGGAATCGGCAGAATGCCATGATTGGTGCTAATCGTTTAGGTATTAATTTTTTTTTTTCTGTGATAGAAATAGGAAAAATAGTAATTTTGTTGAATCCCCTTCCCGGCATCCAGAAATTACTGTGAATTTTAACTAATTTTGTATTCAATCAAAAAATCTTGTAAGATTTATGCTGATTATAAATAAATGTATAGCTTGTAATTTTATCTGTATAAAGCCCTTATTTTTCTTTTATTTAAATTTTTTCTGTAAAATTAATTTAATCAACATATACTAGTTTTAGTATGTGACATGTTTAAAACAAAGAAAAAAGAAAGGGAAAGACAACTTGCAACTTGTGTTTATCTCTTCTTCCTCGCAACGCTCCCTTCCACCATCCATTCTTCCTTTTCATTTCTCTCAATTTTATCTCCAAATTTTATCTTTCAGAATCAGATCGTATCCCATCGTAACGGAGAATTATTTTGAACCCATCGAATTTTTTATTAGAGTAAGTTTTTATTTATATTATAAAATTATTCTTCTTTCAGTTATTCTACCACATACTAAATTTTTGTCAAGTTTGAATATGTTGTTTTAGGTCTCTAATAGTTGTCGTTATCAAATAGATGTTAATCGTCTATAACAACAGTATAATATATAAAAGATTAAAACTAACTTAAGTCGTCCCCCGATGAACTTGGTGAAAGAACTCACGTAGAACAATTCCTTATGATGCTTTATATAAGGTGTTAGACAAAACTCTAATAGAAAAATGGGGCTTTTGAAGAAAGCAGTAGATTATGCAAAATGGGAAAGACCTAAACAAAGATGATGAACATAGGTTGATTTTCTAGCTTTCTCATACTAGGATTTTTCATTGGTTTACAAATAATTATCACTCAATCAACCTTTATTCAGATTTTAAATTAATCAAAACAACTTCTTAATTAATTTGTTCAAGTTTCTTATTTTTAATCTACTCGATTACAAGAAATACTCTTTTCTAAAACTCTACACGTGCATACATGCTTTTTTCTTATCTATTTTTTTACCTCTTTCATTAAAAAATAAGCGAATAAGTCTTAGTTCCTACCTTAACTCAGCTAAGACTCCACTCACCCTTCATAGTCAATACAAAACTTTGAATATGACTATGATGCTAAGTCTTAAAGCTATAAGACTTAGTGAACTACTCGTCCTCAAACAATCCTATAAACACAATAGATTAAAGTAAATTTGTTTTGACAAGAATTAAAAAAATAATTCATTCATTACACTTAGTCTTAGATTTATGAAATAGAGAGAAAACTAAACAAATTAATCGATTTTATTAACATGTCGACCAATTGAAGTGTGTTGTACAATTTGGTATTTATAGATAATTACACATATTGACAATTGTACACTAACATATACTAGTAATCCCCTCAAACTCAAGGAGAAGATTTTTCAGTAGAAAATTCTTCACATTGAATTTGGAACGAAGAAAAAAGAAGCGTGACGAAGAAAGAGGCTTGGTCAAAGTATTTGCTCACTGATCAAGAGAAGGAATATGAGAAACTTCCAACTGTTTGATCATAATCTTCTCTTGAACAAAGGAAACATCAATTTCCATGTGCTTGGTTCAGATGTGGAAGACTGGATTATGAGCAATGGAAACAGCACTTTGATAATCATAATGAATAATAGGAGTGATGAACGAATTTTTGAAGTTCAGTAAGTAACTTGAAAATTCACGGCAATTCAGCCAAAGTTTATGCTAAATTCAGCCTCAATGCTGGAACGACGAGCAATGACTTGTTGCTTTCGTGACCACCATGAGATCAAATTTGTACCAAGAAAACTAGCGACACCGAATGTAGAGCGACAATCATCAACATCAGAGGCTCAATCAACATCACGAAAAGCGCACAGTGGGACAAATCGAGTAAATGATGTTGGCTGAAAGTGCAAGCCATAAAATAAAGTTCCCTTTAGGTACTGTAAAATTCGTTTGACCACATTCCAATGAGAATCAAGAGGGTTGGCCATGAACTTACAGACTTTATTGATAGTGTTTCGGATGTAGGGGTCAAGCACCTACCTTCAACACTCAACTCAAATTACCCTCAAGTCCTTTTGTTTGGTGTTTTTCTCAGCTAGCTTGTTCGATCCATTTTTCTGTTCAAAGTCTTCTTCTCCTTCCGTTGACTGATCGGGCGGTCGGGGCACTTGTCTAAAAGGCTCCGATCCTTAAGCCAGTTCAAAGGATTCTTACCAACCTACCTTGGACCTCTATTTATAGTTTTCGGTATGGGCCCGTGATTAGGGTTTCCTAATCATACCCAATTTTGTTTTGTAAACTTGATTATTGACTTGTATTACTTTAATTCACTTTTCACTTCTTGATCCAGTTTTGGTGTGTGGTGTGGCTGCCCGACTGAAGGGTTGTGCGTCATGTCGGCTGTCTTCATAAATGAAGATGTCTCCAGAGGTGGAGACAAAGTTCAACTACAAATGCACACAGGGGGCGTTTGGTCACGAGTCCCCTTAAAGCACTCGGGAGAGATTGCCACATCAGTAGCCCAGGAGAAGATCTGCCTGTAGTGGACGGCCTGTGACTGCTTGTCTTTGGTCCACCCAACCGATGGTGCAACGATGGGCCATACAGTATAGATAGCAAAGCTGATTTTAGGCGGGGTAATAATGGCATACTGCAATGCACCAACCATTGACCTATATAAGGATTTGCAAAGAGATCTGCACCATATTTAGATCATTTGCAATTAGAAACCATATGGGAGTAGAAATAGTATGAGCTTCAACTAGATGAGTCTTGTGAAGAAGATCACGGATATATTTGGATTGAGGTGTCATTATAATTGAACTGTCTAGTAAATGCTTGATTCCAAGGCCAAGAAAATAATCCAGATGACCAAATCGTTTTAAAGAAAAAGTAGCATGAAGTTTGGCTGTGAAATGCTGAATCAGGCCAACAGAACTTCCAGTCATGACAATATCATCAACATAAACTGGGAGATAAAAGAACCTCTAAATACTTCTTGTATATAAATAAAGAAGTATAGCAGGTGTTGTTAACAAATCCAAATTGATGAAGAGTATTATGTAATCTAGTGAACCACTGTCTAGGTACTTGTTTCAACTCATAAAGCAACTCATAAAGCGCTTTATTCAACTTGCAAACCAAGGACTTGTCAACCACTTGAAAACCAAAGACTTGTTAACCACTTGAAAATCGAAAGGTTGTTGCATATAAACAATTTCTTCAAGAAAACCATCCAGAAAAACATTATTCACATCTAGCTGAAATAACTTCCATCCTAAAGAGAGTGCAATAGTCAAAATTATACGAATAGTAACAAGCTTCACCACTGGAGAAAAAGTTTCATAAAAATCAAAGCTTGGAACTTACCCTTTGGCTACCAAGTGAGCTTTATATTTATTAAAAGAGCCATCAACATTTTATATGACTCTAAATAACCATTTATAACTAACTGCCTTTTTGTTGAAGGGTAAAGAAACCAAGTCCTACGTCTTTTGTTGAATTAAAAGCTTTATATTCTCGTTCCATAATAGCCTGCCAATTGGGATCTTTCAGAGCCTAACAGGTAGTGGTAGGCTCATAATGGGTTATCAACAAAGATGGATGATTTTTTTTTTTTTTAAAAATGTTAGACTTGGATTTGGTCTGCATAGGATGAAAATTATGAGAAGGTATATGAAGAACCTTAGACTGAGGGGATGAGGAATCCATTGTATCAAAAATTATAGGAGATGCTTTTGACATGGACACAGAATGAGACAAAGACATATATGTAGACACAAACGAGGTTGTAGAGAACTACTAGATACAATAGTCTGAGAAGGTAATAAGAGATTGAGATTTAAATTAAAATACTAACTTACAAAATATGGAATGAAAAAATCTAAGGAGTTCGTAGGAAGTCTTCTAATAAGATATACATCAGTGACAAAAGCATAACCCCAAAACATTAAAGGAAGAGAAATGTAATGTAATCATGTAAGTCCCAATTCAACAATGTGTCTATGCTTATGTTCTACGATCCTACTTTTATGGTGAGTGTGAGGATTAATGAGTCTATGAACAATATCATTATCAGTTAGAAAATAATTAAATGAGCAGTATTCACCGCCCTAATCAGATTGAATACTTTTAATTTTGATATTTTGTTAGCACAAGTGACCTTGGTACATAGATTTGATGAAGCTATGTATGTGATTATGTGAAATTATAAAGACTTAATGAAGAATTGAAATGATTCGTTATTGATCAAGTTTGTGATTTGCTACATTTGAAGTTATGATGAAGGTCTCATGGATCTTATCTTAGATAGTTTGCTTGAATAATGAATTTTAATTACATTTATCTTTGGAATACCCAGGTGACATGCTCTTTCCATTTTTTTAGTCCATTTGAAATATATGTTGTCGTACAATTGACATGATAACAATAAGGAAAATTATTAAATTACTACTACATTTTGACTACTGCATTACCCTGACGTGGAAAATGAATTTTATTTTTTTTTCACTTGCAAAAGATGGAGTGGCACGTGAGGGAAATATGAACTTTAGTGAAATAACAATTGCAAGCGGTGAGAGAAAAGAAAACCACCAAAAGCGATTTTGCTCTAAAACCACTCGCAGACCACAATGACTGGTGTCGGCCTTGCGAAATCCATTGTGTCGGTCATCTTCCTTGGAAAATCCCCACCCTCCCTACGAAAGCCACCGTCTTTGTTCCGTTCCATGAGAGAAGAGAAAGACAAAAGGGAAGACGAGTGGGAGAAAACAAAAACGGAAGACGTAGAACACTCTCAAGCATCAAAAGGAAAGGTTTCTCACACAAAGGTAGGGAGAAGTGGTGAAGACGAAAGTGTGAGGAAGAAAACGACATTTTTTGGAAATCCCCTTTTCAAAGTTCTGTCATTATTGTTGAACCCTAAGTGTGATTCATTGTGAATGATATATATGTTTAATACCATAACAGCAGATCCCAATTGATATTGTTGTACAAAGAGTAATTGGCAGGTCACCATGTAATACATTAGAGGTCACTAGTTAATGCATCCACTGTTATCATGTATGTGAGGTGGGAGTTGTGGACCAATTATTCCACAATAATTTTTCTTAGGAGTAAATATACCTTCCATACATGTTATTGACATATTCTAATACATAAAAATGTTTTAGTTGTGGACTTCCTTAAAACAGAATAATGATGAAACTGTTGTGCATTAAGTTCAAGGTAGGTCGCTAGTTAATAAGTCAGTGGTCACCAGTTATTCCATCCAAAGTCAATATATATGTGAGCTGAATTTCGTGGACCAATTATCTCACTAATATTTATTAGGTTCAATATACCTTCCATACATGCTTTGAAGGTCATGTGAATCACTATGAATGGTATACATGTTTAGTACCGTAACAGCAAACCCCAATTGATCTTGCTGTGCAAAATGTAATTGACAGGTCACCATATAATACATCAGAGGTCACTAGTTAATGCATCCAATGTTATCATGTGTGTGAGGTGGGAGTTGTGGACCAATTATTACACAACAATTTTTGTTAGGAGTAAATATACCTTCCATACATGTTATTAAGGTCTTCCAAGACACTATAAATGTTTTAGATGTTGTTTTCCTTACAACAGAGAAGTGGTGAAACTATTATGCAAAAAGTTCAAGGTAGGTCACCAGTTAATAAGTCAATGGTCACAAATTATTCTGTCCAGAGTCAATATGTGAGCTGAATTTTGTGAATCAATTATCTTGCATCAATATTTATTAGGTTTTCCATACATGCTTGGAAGGTCACATGATTCACTATGAATGATATACATGTTTAGTACCATAACAATAGACCCAGTTGATACTTTTGTGCAAAAAGTAATTGGCAGGTCACCATGTAATACATATAGAGTCACTAGTTAATGCATTCGTTGTTATCATGTGTGTGAGGTGGGAGTTGTGAACCAATTATTCTACAACAATTTTTATTAGGAGTAAATATACCTTCCATACATGTTATTGACGTCTTCTAATACACTAGAAATGTTTTAGTTGTAGTTTTCCTTACAACATAACAGTGGTGAAACTGTTGTGCAAAATGTTCAAAGTAGGTCACCAATTAATAAGTCAGTGGGCACCAGTTATTCCTTCCAGAGTTATCATATATAATACGGATCTTACCGATGAGTATGACTTAGGTGGATAAAAAAGTGTGCATAATAACAAGAATGCCATACATATATTATATTGCTCTAACCATATATTGTCAAATAGTTCAAAGTACAAAAGACAACCTTTAACCCCTTAAGTAAAATTTGAATACCATAGAAAAAAAAAATTAAATAGTTATGAAGGGTGGATTTCGCAGGGAATGGGCGAAGAGTTTCGAAGGACTCCTGCACCAATCGTTGTGGTTTGCGAGTGATTTTAGAGTAAAATCGCTTTTGCTGTTTTTTTTTGTCTCGTCGCTTGCAATTGCTATTTCATTAATGTTCATATTCCCATCACGTGCCTCTCCATCTTTTGCAAGTGAAAAAAAATTAAAATTCATTTTCCACATCAGATAGTAATGCCGTAGTCAAAATGCAGTAATCATTTAATCATTTTCCTAACAATAATTGAGAACAAAAGGAAAATACGAGTGAAAAAACAAAAAACAAGAGGGATCCTTAAAAAAAACCTACTTCTACATGTAGCAATACATAATTAGTTTAATCAAATGTTGAAAAGATGAAAAATTGATAATTTAGTTTTATAACAATTCAATAACATTGTGTTTGGATATGAAATTTTTCTGCTGAGATATTTAGGTATATTAAATTTGAATTTATTTCATTTTAAATTCTTCCTTTTTTTTTTTTCAATCGTTTTGTTTGGTATATACAATTCAAATTCGTTAATTTTTTTTTACATTGAATAAAATATTTTAATTACCACCGAATGTAAAAGA
>Ga0214544_1006327_pt1 | contig 21951 bp, 10 predicted proteins | sample CNSS3metaG_FD_160074 | JGI IMG/M metagenome (GOLD analysis project Ga0214544, IMG submission 160074) | Root nodule microbial communities from cowpea collected in UCLA plant growth center, Los Angeles, California, USA - CNSS3 | ecosystem: Host-associated > Plants > Roots > Nodule | place: USA...
TTTAAGAGAAAAAAAAAAAAAAAAAAAAAAAAAAAAAAAAAAAATGGGGAAGGAAAAAAAAAAAAAAAAAAAAAAAGTTTGATGCACATGGTGATGGAACAGAAAGACATGATGTAGAGGGAGAAGGAAACCCGTGAAGTAGAAGGTGCCAGCAAATCAAATGGTAAAGCAGATGATAAAGTAAGAGTCAAATGAAGAGGTTCTCTCTATGCATGAAACTGTAGGAAAAGAGTTCATAGAAGACTATAAGAGTTAAGCTAAGGCCTTTCACTGAGAGTGTGGTATTTATGTAAGAGGAAAATAGTCCTGCTCCAACTTGCTATGATGTAGAGTGGCCCAATTTGTTCAGCTTTCTCACCCTTTTACCCATGTGCCCATGTACCTGAGGACAACCCGATGCAGTTAATAGACAAGATTTTGGACCAGCCACTTTCGCACCTTCCTTCCATCTCACACTGTTAATACTCTTTAATATTTTTAGGGCATAACACTCTTAACTTTCAATTAGTTAAACGTGCATTAACTGGATTTGTTAACAACCAAGTTCAACTCTCACACACACACCCTACCTCCCTTTTAAAGACAAAAAAAATAAAAAATAGAATCCTAGTCACTGTTCTTTCTGTTTTTGTTTTCCAAGACATTTTTTCTTCGAGAGGAGAAGCACTGTTTAACTATGCAGACATCATGAAAAATTAATCTTTTTTAAGGTAATTAAGCAGGTGTTGGTTCAAGTGAGTGTCCTTATTCTTGTAAAAGTGGATAGAACAAGAATACTCTCAAACATTGTAGATACGGTATGGGGAAAAGAGGAAAGTAGGTTTATTTATAAGAAAATGAGAAGAAAGGAAGAGAGAATGAAAATTTGGGAAGTGAGGCATGGGTGGACTAAGCAACATTAGAAAGAACCAAAAACAAGCAGAGATAAGCATTAGAGAGGCATAAGGGACCACAAAGTGTAGTTTTGTTGGATTTTCTCCGCGTTCTAACTCTCATCCTAACTGGATATTCCTACCATTATTGTTCTACATGTGTCACTCAATTATTCACCTCTGCATTTTTTTTTTCTCTTCCTCATTCAACCTCTCTTAAATACATCTTCATTTTTCATATATCTTTCAACCTATTTTTTATTTTCTATAAGCATGGGCCATGGAAAAGTCACCTACTTGTAGCACATTAATTCTTCTGAGTCATTCAATAGGATCAAATCAAATACAACACACTTTTATTTATTTTAATGGTTTAACAAAATTGGTTCTAGTATAGAACATACTTGTTGGCTAAAAAAGAAAACGAAATTTAGATTGAGGTGAGCATTGATAAAATCGGTTAACTTGTTGTGGCAGAGGGTTGGAACATTTATTTTCTTACACTGCTACTGTTTATCTAAATAAACTATAACTTTAAGGCTTTATTCGAGATGTCAAAAATATCCGTACCTGCGGATATCTGCGGATAAAACTCGCAATGGGTAGGAAAATGGATATTAAAAATGGATATCTGCTATCTGTGGGTACGGATATTTTTGATACCCGCATGTTAACGGGGCGGGTACGGGTAACATAGTATCCATACTCGTGGATACCCGTACCCGCTAAACTTTAATTAACAAAAATACCCTTATATATATATATATATTAGTAAAAAACATTCTAACGTAATTTTTTCTAGGCTGCACATCTTGTCTTTTGTCTTCATTCTTCCAAGTATATCCCTCGACATTCTTCTCTTTCACTTCTTTAAAATTGGGCATATACATCAAACTCTATATAAACAGTGGCGTTTATGGTACTTGTTGTTAAATAATAGAATCAAAATAAGAATACTTGGCACACACATATAGAAAGTGGACTTGTTGATCAAAGCACTAATTAAAGAATTTTCATTATGTTGAAGATCATTTTATATTTATTTTTATAATTATTTGGACTTGTATGAACTTGAGTTTTTGTGAACTTTATTTAAAATTTATGACAGTGATGTATTTTATTTTATTTTATTTGAATTTATGATTAAATATTTGTTTTTAAAATAATTTTGTAAAAACCCGTGGATACCTCGGATATGAATAAAATAAGCGGATACCCACATAACGAATATTCGAGATATGGATACGGGTACGAGAGTTATTACTCGTACCCTATCCGCCTGGTTGACATCCCTAAGTTTTATATAAAGAAAAAAAAATAGGAAGAAAAATATAGTGAGAAAAAGATCAACGAAACAACATTTTGTGTTTTTCAATACATGCTTTTATGACTACACTTTCCTCCATTTTTTTCTCTATTTTTGTTTTTCTTTCGTGGAAATGGTTTTTTTGTAAGTTTCATAATTTTCATGCTGCCACGTTTAGATAATATTAAAAGAGTTTCAATATAATTATTACTTTAATAAGTGAAGAACTTCTAATGTTAGGGAAACTTTTGGCATGAAGATGGAAAAAAGGTTAAGATGAAAATGGATCGAAATTAATTTATTATTTAAATATATTTTTTAAATTACCTTTTTTAAGACGCTTTTATATCAATTTTTATGACAGTGTACCTACTAATGGATAAAAACAAATCATAAGTTGTGTACTAATTAACTAATATATTTATTTATTTGTGACAATTAATGCATTTATGTGTTAAGGTTTGCCTTAATCCTTCTTTTATATCATAGTTTATATTCTTGACAACCACTTATCTCATACCAACCACTAACTTTTGAATGTTTTTGATTAGGGATGTCAAAGTGAGTTAACCCGACTTTATGGATTGGTTCACCAAGGATTGAATTAAAAAATTGTCAGTTCAATCCAATTTACTTTTTGGTGAGCCAGAATTTTTGCAATCCGGTCCGACCCACAACAAGTTGATGGGTTTGTGGGTTAACTTACTTAAATATATTTTTTTTGTAATTTATTTTATATGTTTATTACATTACAATGAGAGTGAATTGACTTAATTTATTTTTTATAATAGTGAAATCAAAATGTTCACATAATTTTCAAAATATTATTATAAATTAATTAAATATTCAAATATTCAAATATTATTGAACAACATTTTAGCATTTAAAAATATGAAATTGTGAATTTATATAATTAAAATTAGTAAATAATTATAACAAAATTTTTAAAAAAAATTATAAAAATATGTTGGTAGATTAAGTGAGTCAATCCACTTTCAACCCGGTTCGAATCGGTTTAACCTGTGAGTTATGTGAGCCGAATTCGGTTCAACATGTTTTATCATCTCTAAATTTAATCATTGTCATCTTTACCGAGGAACTAGGAAAAAGGAAAACAAGTCTTCGGTGGAAAAAGTTAATACTTAAAAGACAAAGTGTAGATTTATTTCTCTATATCAGTATTACTACTATCATTACCAAAATTTTCGATCAAATTATAACATGTAATTTTTCTTTTTTATGTTCAGTAACCATATCAAATGTTGAAATTTTATTTTATTTTTTGAAAGTCTACATTAAAGAACTTGATGATGGCGAAAAACATTTAATCTGTAGCCCCATCACATTCATTACATTTTTAATTAGGTCCAAAAATTAATTTTTTTAATTAAATCTATGCACTTTTAAAATTGTAATTGAATCCTTATTATCAGTTGATGATGCTATATTTCCATTAGATATTACTATATATCATAAACACCTACGTTTTTATATTTGTGTATATGATTTTTTAAATAATGTAATGTTAAAAAAAGTGTTAAATATTTTAAGTGGATAAGTTGGACTGTTATAGTTGGAGAAAGTAATTGTGCGTAGTTTAAAAAAACATATCCTTTGTTATTAAAAAAAATAAATTATCAATTAAAAAATCACACTAAAAGTGATTGCAATATAGATTAAACCGTGTTCATTTTATATTTTATCCACACATCTCATATAGTATACCAATAAGTTTCTGTCACCTACTCTCATGCTATTTCTTCTCCCTCAATTTGTTACTACTTCAAAATATTAGTAATAATTAATAGAAGTTTAACGGTATTTACTTGTCATGTAGATACAAAATTTCATAATTATTAATTTTTTAAAAAATGTAAAACTATAACAAATTAAGCCAAAATCCAATAAAGTTAAGTACTTACAGATTAAGTTGCCATTATTAGTAACATTTAACGGAACTTTAACAATAATAACTTTAAAAGACACAATTATAAACTTTTAGCATTATAAGGATTTGATTAAAATTATATAAAATTAATTAAAATATAATAATATTATGTTGTAATACAGATTAATTTAACCATGACAAAAATAGAGAACATTGTCAATGTTCTGATACAAACTCTAAACAAAGCAATAAAAAGGACCATAGAAATTAAAGATGCGTGGTTTAAGATAAGTGCTCAACCAATTGTTTTATTGGGCCTTTATAAATTATGTTGAAGCATTGCAGGTTTTAAAATTTATCATGAAAAATTCAGATACTTTCCAAATCCAATGATATGAGAGAAGAGACTACTTTGGTGGGCACCAATGTGAGTGAGTACATAATAGGCATGCAGAAGAAGATAAAATTGCTAACTCTATTCAATTGAGTACGATAATTTTACTAATGAAAACCTCACGGGCCATGCTTTTGATCGTGAGAAAATGCAGCAATGGACCCCTATAAAGATATGTTGTTTTGCAAACAAAATCCACTGTCATTGATTATATATCACGTGCTACCCTACACTAATGATAAGTCTAAAATCTTAATTTGTCTTCAAAGATAACCAATATCAAGAATTGCAATTTGAGAATTAACAATAGTGGCATTCCTTTCAAATGTTTTCTAATATAATTTTCCAAGAGAAACAACGAGAGCAGCTCCACATTTAATAGGGCAGTGATTGATAAGAACAGTTCTTTTTTCCACTTATTTAATGATAAATTAATGACTGGCTAGAAGAAGGAAAAAAATACAAATCCTTACATATTATTGAGGGTAAACATTTAAAGGGTTTATTTGCATTTGAAAGAAGAAATTTTTTTCCTAATTTTTCTGTAGTAACATGTGGTATGCAGAAAAAAAATATATTGCTGTATAAAGTTATGAAAGAAAGTTGTCCGTGTCACCGTACCAAGCCAAAGTTGATAATGAAAGTGTGTCTGTCCTCCAACTGAGCAGGGCCAAATAAATCTGTGGTGATTTGTCTTCCATTAGTAGATGATTAAGTGGACAAAGTGTTCATTTGGACGCATAGCCTGAACCTGATCTACATAGATTATCGAATGATCTTATCCTTAATTCGAACCAATTCATAGTCTCAAAAGTAAAGGACAACAAAGGATAGATTCTGTGTATATCTCAAATGTCAGAACAATATACAGTGCATGTCAAATCCCAAGGAATACCATACCAATACCATTTTAGGAGTTATCTTTTTAGCAAGAAGACAAGTTGTTTAATTGATGTGAAAACAGGCGTGCTGAAGGGAAAATTGGACTTAACACCAGCCATGCAGCTTCCTATTAATGTGACAAACTTAATCAAATGAGGACCTACCTTTTGAGATGAATGTTAGGTCCGGCAATTTAAAAATTGACAAAGACCTCAAAAAATCTTTATAATCTGTTGGTCAATCCTCAGAAATCACATCAGGATTTTTATCCTGTAGTTATAGTTGACGGCCATTCCACATCAGATACTGCTCTGCGAATGTGAGGCCAAATTCAATTATCTAAACTTACAAATGAAGATGAAACTAACACATTGCGAAGCACCATCCATAAGCACATAAATATTGATGTCAGCAATTCATCCGCAATGCATCATGAAACAAAACTTAGAAGTGGCTTCCTGTCCCCTAAAAAAGTTCCAACATTTTTCATTTCAGAAAGAGTTAAAGAGGTGTATGCTGAATTTCTAGGATACTCCAAAAAGAAAAAAGAAAAACCTTTAACTTAGAATTATAAAATTTGTATGTAATGGATTTGCTATGAATGTACATTATGGAGCAAAACTCCGAATTCACGTAAGCCTAAAATCCATTGAACTTTAGGCCTTTTGAAGGAATTGTTTTGTGCAGCAAAAGTAATGCATGTGTGGTTAGTAGTGGTTAGTAATGCGCTTTAAAATTTGCCTTTCTCTATGCGAAATAAGCGTAGAAACGACATATAATGGGTGGAGGGCCCTACAGAATGTGCACATAGATGAATTTTAAACATCTTATGTACATTAGAAGTGGTGATTGGTGACTGATCTACATTCATTTCTACACCGTGAAGTTATCATCACGCATGTCAGAAAGATAGCTCTGTCTAATTTCTTCAAAAGCAATTGGCACCTGAGATTGATATCCATCTCACGGAAGCAATGCATACACTTGGTAACACAATTGCTGGTTATGCTGCTGCATTCATTTTATATTATTGGTACAGACATGAATACCAGAAAAGTGTATATGAGATGAAGATCTTGAGTCAACCATCTTCATTCTCATTGTTTGGCCTTCCATACACCACAGAAAAGTAGTGGCTAACTGTTGTCAAAGTAAGACCAGGGAACCTGTGAAGTTTTCCTGGCCGTGGATCAATCTTGACAAATGGCCATCTCATGATTTCTGCAGCTTCACACTCTTCCCATCCATCTCCAAATACACAAAAGCGAACATTAGGATGGTTGAAACGCTCCTTGATCCATCGGAAACATTGAGTTTTTCCCACTTCCCATGAGCTATAAACTGAAACGCATCATACATAATTAACATGGATCAGGATTAAACTCTGGTTACTGAAATGACAACTAGTTTTAGGCTTTCAAAAAGGTTCATTAATAACATGATTGTGAGCTTTGAGCTTTCAGAAATATGGCATAAAACAATCAATTATGGTAGTTCAAAGTAGCCCGAAGAGATAAAATTACTCACCATTTCCATGGCTTATCAAGCTGTCCAGACGAAAGAGTAAACATTTCACAAGTGAGGGAATTAACGATCCAGAGGTCACTAAAACATTAACATGCTTTACATTAGTTGAGTTATAGCTGATGTCAGAAGAAGCAACTGAAGAAACTGCATCTTCATCTTCGCCCAAACACTCCTTTAAAAAGGTTCGTGCTACAATATATTAAACATGAAAGATATAAGTAATACAGGTCGTGAACAAAAGATAATATCATTTAAGCATCAAAACATACCTGATGAAAGCCACCTGTCAGTGTATTCATCAGTTTTATCATACAATTCATCCCAGTGTTTTATTGTCTCTTGATCTAAAATATTCTGTAAACCCTGAAACCAAACAAGAAAAGATTTATCTTATGTTAACCTACCAATAGAAAAGCTACCAAATAAAGTAAACAACAACTTGTTTGGTAACTCTCCAAGTCTCCTCAGATTCTCACTTCATGATATCTACAAAGCTTTAGTCATCAGAAAAAAAAAGGGAAAGCAGCATCTCTCACCAATAAACTAAAACCTCATGAAGTTTTTTCTAAACAATAATCAAGTTTTACATTATGAGCATTGATCTGTTGAAACTTCAAAGCTTGTTTCAGTTATTTTACAACTATTGATCTGTTAGCATAGGAATTAAAACATAAATTAACAAAAAAAGTTGCGGCACTCAGGTGTATATAGTCACGTAGCCTTGTTGTTTGTCTTCAACATTAATCCACAAGCAATTCTTTAAAGATGAAGCACTCAGCTTGCTAAGTCTTAGCATTTGACATTTTACTGTTTTTAATGGAAGATAAAAGGGGTACTGTTAAAGCAAAGTTCAACGGACCCTATATTTGATTTTTGATTATATGCTTAACAACAAACTATAAAATATGTTTTATAAGCATCGGGTCTCGACAGATACAAGTGTTTCATCTGGTCAAATAGATGCATATGTTTTTTGCTTACGGAGCTTCGCCTAGCCAACCAAACACACAACGCTTTGCCTATATAGTTCGTCTTATAAGCTTTTGCTTGGACGAATGATAACGACATATAGTCTGAAGTATTCATAATAAATGTGGAATACTCATAAATGCTTATTCTATGCTTGTAGAGAATGTTCATCTCTTGGCATCTTACAAGAGAATCTCGTATTGAAGAGTCTACATCAAAAATCTCCTAAAGAACGTGCCAAAGCTACTTCCCATGAACAACTTTTCTGAAAAAGCAGAATGTCAGACCTACAAAGATTAGCCATGTCAAGCTTTATGCTTTGCTCAAGTTTGGAAAGAAGCTACCTAATCTAGGTATAATAAGTCATGTTGTGTATAAAAATGTAACTTAAAGAAGTTATATGCATTTAATGTTGCATTAAAAGCATTTAATCCATCTACCAGCTTGAACGTGGACAAACACAAGAGGAAGAAGATCTTTGCAAGACCTCACAACATCTCTTAAAGGATTTGTATCGACTCTTTTCTTCTCAACATCTATATAAAGAAGACCTCATTGAAGAAGAAAGGTTGACGACATTGACGAAACTCCTATAACGAGAACGATAACAAAGCTCTTATATCTTTAGCAATCCTTAAGCTTCCAGTTTGTTAGTAAGAACATTGTTGTATTCATTTAGCCACCTAAACGAGTGTTTATCATCTTGTATCCGGCTTAGGATGTTACCCTCTTTTAGCTAGCAAACCTATGATGTTTAGATCACATCCTTTGTGTAAACAAAGTGTTTAGCTAAGAGTACCTAGGCTTAAAGAATACTCAATGTTTTGTCAGGAGTGATTGTATGTCCAAAGAAGTTATTTAGCCAGGAGTGATTGTGTTACAAAGAATATTTGGTCTTAACTAGGAGTGATTGTGTTTCAAAGATTACTCAATTTGCCACGAGGGGTCATGTTCCAAAGAATACTTGACACTAGCCAAGAGTGGTTGTTTTTCAAAGAATACACTAACTTAGTCATGAGTGGTTGTATTCCAAATAATACACAGTTCTAACCAACAATGGCGACGGTTTAACTAATACTTTATGTTTGTTTAGCCAAAACTAGTTGGGATCCAAAGAATACTTGCCTTGTATCTTGTAGCATTAGCATGATAGTGGAACTTGATTGTGTTTATCAACAACTAGATGTAGTTTGGATTTCAAATGAATGAGTATAAAAATACCTTGTGTAAATCTCTTTCAACTCTTATTTGTTTAAATTGCATGTTATTTATCTAAAACTAATCAAAGAAGAAGAGTTTTACTTAAATGAGTTTTAGAAAGAGACTTTGATAGTACAATTGTCAACTTGAAGTTTCAGCTGACTATTTTCATTAGATGCTACTCTGCGGAAAATTGCTTGACAATGCGTCTGTCAAGTTTAAACTTTGTCTGATTGTTGTTATCAAATGTTGATTTGCAAAAGTTATTGAGTTTTAAATACAAAAGTCAACCCTTCCTTCTTGTGTATTTTTGTGTTTCACAGGTAGTGATATATGGACACCCAAAACCACTCTACAATTGTAATATTTTAATTGAAAAAAATTATTATGGTATTTTCTTTCAACAACCCATTGTCATGCATTTTTAATATTAAAAAAACTTGTCTATCATTGGTTGTCAACTGGTCCCATTGTCAAGATATAATTTTCCAGATAAAATGTGAGATTGATATGAAAACAATACAAAAGTATATCACCTTAGACACAAATTTATGAAAACGGGGTTAATTATCAATTGCCATACTATTCAATATCTAAAATACAAACTATGGAATATTGGAAAAGTAATAGATATACATTAAATCCAAAATCCAGCAATAAATAAGTAAAGACAAAAATCAAATGATTTCAGAATAAGCATCACAAAAATCAGAAAATATCTAACTCAAAAACTGATAGAAACAAGATATACTGAATAATACTAACTCAGAAATTGGGGAGCAAAGCTCCCTACAGCTGAGTAAAAATCTTCTGATAAACAGAACGCTCAACAAAAAGAAAGGAGATTTTTCTATATGCACTTGGAAGAAAATATGAAGTAAAATAAATTAAGTTTCTTCTATAAACTAAATCAGCTTATCATTTAAACTTTCAGAGAAATTAGAGAAAGATCTAGTAAAAAAGTTAAAGTTTATTAGTTGATTTAACTTACAAGAAAAACTCAATTTATTTTACCTTCTTATTTTCTTCTCTTACATATGTCCATAGAAAAGTTCATCCAAACAGAACCTAAATAGCATAACTAACTCACCACCCACCAAACATACACTCAAGACCTTAAACTATCTTCTATGCAACCCTTCTCTCTCGCTCTCTTCCTCCAACTAATCCTGATTCCGGAAGCTCCTCCTTTCCCCACAACAAGCAACCCATCACAATTCACTAATGAACCTTTTTCCTATCTGCTAACTGAATTTTCCATTTCTTTCCCCTTACTTTAACTTTTCTTACTTTTCTTTTTCCTCTCATAAACATCTGCTCGTGCTACCATTGGGCTCCCTCCCTTTTACCCTCCTCCTAATCACATGCCAATGGCCTATCAAAACCTTTTATGTTAAATGTAAGACTGCCAAAATTGCTCCACAAAATAATTTATAACTTATTTTAACATGTATGCACTTTGAGACAAGTTTCATAAGGTTCAAAAACTCGTTGCAACTATGAATTTATAGACTACAACAAACTATAACATGCAGGCATAAAAAGTGAACTCAATCATTCTCTCTTTAATCTTATAAGTAATTGATAATGTGTTGTGGAAACTATTATTTATAGGCATGGTCCATAAAATCAAAACAATGCTATGGCTTCATAACTGAGAACCATTTCATCATGATAAAAATGAAAATTGAAAATACAAAGGAAAGTACTGTCAGATACATACATAAATTATATACATTAATTTCAAGAATCACCAATAAATGTGCAACATTATTATAACACATAACACAAAATTCCATACAATAGTACTAAGCTTCAAAAGTTGAATACAGAAATAATAATGCTCCAGAAGTTTAACCTGTATGTACTTTTCGGCAATGACTCGATGCCTATATGCAAGTTTTCTTTTGTTCGCATCATCTTGAGGGGCGCCTAATTCATCTTTGTTGAAGTCGTAATCAGATAAGTCCCTCCCATCATCATATTGGGCCAGAGCATCAAGAAATGGCTTATTGTAATTTTCAATCTGCAGCATAGAAACCCCAAATCAATCAATGACATTCCACAAGCAAACGATCCATGGAAATTTCAACATATAACCCAAATTTTACTTGTTCATAGAAGAAATAATCATCACATGTTTGTAGAATGAGATTTTCCCACATCCTCCCGATTTCAACTCCCTTCTGCACATCCTTCAGACCGTTAAAAGCCTCTGCATATGATGATTTCAGCAAGGAGTTGAGTAGTACAAGCGTCTCATCCATGTCCCAAACATAGACATCCAACCTTGGACGGACATTGTTGCCGGAAAAAATCGGTGTGTCCTGCTCAGGCATGCCAACTGCATCAGCCATTGTTACGTGTGTTCAACGAACTCACCCTACAGTCACAGTCGCAGTGCACTGCAGCAAAAGTTCATGTTTAAGTATTCATTGCAGCAAGTTACTTAACACTTTTATCAACGCGTGCTGAGATCATCTTCAACAAGGAAGAATGAAATGTGTCAGTAATTAAGTGAATTAACACTCAGAATATCAGGATTTACAACAAATTAAAATAGATCAATCTTGCTCACACTCATTCAGTTGTTGAACAAACTTAAACAACCACAGTTGAAATTAATCGAATAGGTTTAAAATAAACGAAAGTTTAAAAAATAACAAAATAAAGAGAATGCGAATTAGTGATGAATTCAGAAATCAAGATTACTTGGATAAACATACTATATTGTTAATTACAATAACCAAAATCGGTAAGATTCGAATCAGCGAGCTAATTTGATACACAAACAACAAAAACAGGTATAAAAAATAAGTGAATGTAGAGAAATAGGTGGATACAGAGGAGGTTGTTTACTTTAGGTTAAAGTTGCAGAGGACTTGAGTAAGAGGAGGACGATGAAGTTGTGACGTGAAACTGAGTGAAACCATCAAGTTCAAGAATCTAGCGCAACTATAATGTTTTCCGTTTACATTTATTGCGCTTTCACACAGGCCCAAATGATCAGCCCACATTTCGAGCCCAGTATAGTAAACTAAAATTACATATTTTAGAAAGTTTGGGAACTAAAGTCGCAAAAACAAAAGGGACCAAAATAACCGAACAAACACTAAATATTAAATATTCAAATTGGTCCCTGTTAGATAGTTCAATAAATAAAATTTTCATAAGTTGGTTCCTTGTTAATAATAAAATAAATAGAAACAAATGATCATCTAATTGAAACTCAACAGGTGAAGTTCTGTTTTTAACAAAGTTCTTCCTTTATTTATTTATTTTTTAAAACAACGATTTTCTTATACTCGATTGGACTCTCTCACACGATGTCACTTGTCGTTATGTTGGTCGGTTCAGTTTACCTATGGGTAAGATTTTATTTCAAAGTTGTCTGTTGCATGAGTCTCACTTATTTCTCTGCAAGAAAATAGTGTTTAATTATGTTTCTTTCTTGGGTGATAAAGTGTTTGGACGAATTAACAAGATTTTGAGAAAGGACCAAGACCGGATTCGGTTTTATATGATCTTTTATAAAATAGTCGCTTTAACCTATTGTTAATTTATTAATTAATTATGTAACATGGTGAATTTACTGATTTGACTAATTTTTTCTGAAAAAATAGATCATTTTAACTTACTTATAATAAAAATAGATCAATTTATTAATTAATTACATTACAGATGTAATTTACTAATATGACTTTTCTCTATTTTATTTTTAACTTTTATAATAATTTTTAAAATTTTATATACTTTTTTAAAAATAAAATTTTAATAATTTGATTAAAAATATTTTAAATAAAATTTAATTATTGTAAATTTTATAATAAAATTTAAAATATTATTTTTTAAAATATCAAAATTTTTATAAAATTTTATTTAAAATATTTTTAATCAAATTTTATTATTGTAAATTTTATAATAAAATGTAATAAAAAAATTTAAAATATTAAGTTTTAAAATATCAAAATTTTAATAAAATTTTATTTAAAATATTTTTAGTCAAATTATTAAAAATTTATTTTTAAAAAAAGTATATAAAACCTTAGAAATTACATAAAAGTTAAAAATAAATAAAGAGAAATCAAATAATTAGTAAATTGATCTTCTCATGTAATTAATTAGTAAACTGATCCATTTTTGTAATAAATGGGTCAAAACAACCCATTTTTATAAAAAAAAATGTTTTATAAGTAAAAGATATACTTTTCTGTTTTAGAATTTTTTTTTTCATAAATAATTTAAAGTATTACAACAATTTTATAAAAGTAATATGACAATAAAATCCATAAAATGTAAATTAAAACGCGTATGATAGCTATTACACTAAAAAAATCACTTTTCTCATTATCTCACACTTAGGTTTTGTTCACTTGGATAGATGGATTTGTGGGAGAGGGAGAAGATGAGTTTGAGTGGATATAAGAGTGAAATGTGTGTTGTCTTTTTTTTAAGGGATTTAGAAGTGATTGTGAGTGAATTTGGAAATAAAGTTTGTGAGAGTTTGTGAGTGATTTGATTGATGTGATAAATAAAAAAATATTTTAATATATATATATAAGAGAAATTACCATTTTACCTTTTAAGTAATATGTAGTATAAATTAGTATTTGTACGAGTTATAATTATTTTTTAAATTTTTATTTAATGCTACACTTTAAAGAAATAAATTACAAAAATTAATAAAATAAATTAATTTTTTCCATAGTATTAAAAAAATGTTACGAAGCATTTGTGAATGGCATTTTATTTTAAATAAAAAATTAGTATGAAATTCCACTATTGTATAATCTGTAAACTCGACTATCAAATTTATATTATTATATTATATAATTTATTATTTATATTATTATATTATATAATTTATTATTTATAATATAATATAATATTATTTATTATTTATATTATTATTATTATAAACATAATAGTTTATTAAGTTAAATAAATTAGTATATATATAATATAATAAATTATGGTGAGGTCTTTTAAGACATTTTCTCAAACTTAACCGCAAATCTCTTCTCTTATAGGAAGAAAGTATAAAGTAACAAATTTGCATTGATTTTTGTGTTTTTATAGATTTTTTCTTTTCGTTAACTGTGCTTTTTATACTAACAGTACATCGTCTCAAATTCGTCTATTGAAATGAACAGACCCTTAACATCTTTGTAAGGGTGAAATTCACAATGGTAAAATTTTACTGATCTATTAACCAAAGTCCCATCTTTCGATACAAATTATGATATTTATTCTTGTAACATCTCAAAATTTATGCCACAATGTTTTCAGTATGTAAAAAAAAAATGGTTAAATAGTTATAATAATTTTTTTCAGTCATAAATATATATATATATAATTGTAAACGTGTATAAATATATATATATATATATATATATATATATATATATATATATATATTATTAAATATTATAATATTATATATATATATATATATATATATTATATATATCAGATAAACATTATAATAGAATTACGTTTACAATTATAATACAAGTTTATCTTGGAATAAATGGTGTAAGTACATTGTTCAGAAAGAGATAGACTTTCAATTAATGATATTCCATTCTTGTACTGCGAATCTCTGCAAAGATTAGATGAATTTAATGTTCAAGCCTCTATATATATGGAGCTGGTCCACTGAAAGTCATATGAAGCAAAGAAAGGAGAAAAAAAAAAGAGAGATTCGAGAGAGGCAAATCAGAAAAAGGAAACGAAATAGCGAGACTCCAAGGAGAAATAAGAGTTGAATCGTGCATTTATTCAGACTTTTTTTTCAATCTCTAAGGTAAGGGAAGGAGACATTTATCATTATATCTTTTGACTTTTAATTTTTCTTATCTCCTCATAATTTTATTTTATTTTTACCTTTAAGTGAGGTGCCCCTAACCTCATTCTAATTTATATTTAGTTCTCGTTCCTATTTATTTATTTATATTCATCTCCAGTTGCGCACTGGTCCTATTTATTCAATTTATATTTACTCTCATTTACTTATTTATATTTATCTCCAGTTACGTACTGCTCCTTTTTATTTATTTATATTTATTATTCATTGATCCTATCTATTTAATTATTTATATAATTATGTGGTTTAATATTAAAATGAAACTTATGATAAATAAAGATTTGATTATTGTAGTTGGAGGTATGACCTTGAGGATTTAAACGAGTTAGTATTACTCAAGATGAAATGTTCTTGAGTTACTTTGTTGGCCATGAGCTCATTTATCCTGACTAGTCACTACAAAATTAATCAATATCTTTATAAAGTATGATAAAATTTAGTTTTATGGATTTTGGAGAATTTTCATTTCATTTTATTTTATTATGATATGCTGTATTTTTTTATGTGATATTTGTCTCACTTCCCCATTTTTTATTGTGTGTGAAAAACAAAATTTTATAACCTTATCATAGATGGCTTCTCCCAACATGCATAATCCCTTTTTCGTTGACATTGTGGCTGTTTTTCCAGGAAATGCATGGCAAACCAACGCAGTAAATAATTCTATAACATTTCAGGGAACGGGAAACTCTACTATTACTTTTCTCTTTGCTCCAAACGCGCCGATTGTCATCGAAGGACAAATCAGAGTTATCTTTTATTTACCCCCAACAATCCAAGTGAATCCTATCCATAACATTTTACCTCCACCTGTTTGATAAACCGCATATGAGTGAGAAACTGTAAATAAATAACCCTTCTTCCTCTTCTAGTGTAGGAAATATAAAATGTACTAAACAATGTGGATACAAGATGTATATAGTATTGTAAATATATATAAATGTGAATATTTTAAATATAATTATATATTAGTGTATAAATTTTGCCACTAAATTTTTATAAGTTTATTGTAATAAAAAAATAAATAGAATTTTTTTTATCGTCACGATTCTGACAGGATATCGAAATTATAATATAGTTTTTCGTTTGTGTTTTTTTTTTTTAATATAATCCTATTTGGACACATTTTACTATGGCTTTGTTCACTTGGATAGATGGATTTGTGGGAGAGGGAGAAGATGAGTTTGAGAGGATATAAGAGTAAAATGTGTGTTGTTTTTTTTAAGGGATTTATAAGTGATTGTGAGTGAATTTGGAAGTAAAGTTTGTGAGAGTTTGTGAGTGATTTGATTGATGTGATAAATAAAAAAATATTTTAATATATATATATATATATAAAAGAGAAATTACCATTTTACCCTTTAAGTAATATGTAGTATAAATTAGTATTTGTACAAGTTATAATTATTTTTTAAATTTTTATTTAATGCTACACTTTAAAGAAATAAATTACAAAAATTAATAAAATAAATTAATTTTTTCCATAGTATTGAAAAAAATGTTACGAAGCATTTGTGAATGGCATTTTATTTTAAATAAAAAATTAGTATGAAACTCCACTATTATATAATCCGTAAACTCGACTATCAAATTTATATTATTATATTATATAATTTATTATTTATATTATTATATTATATAATTTATTATTTATAATATTATATTATATTATTTATTATTTATATTATTATTATTATAAACATAATAGTTTATTAAGTTAAATAAATTATTATATATATAATATAATAAATTATGGTGAGGTCTTTTAAGACATTTTCTCAAACTTAACTGCAAATCTCTTCTCTTATAGGAAGAAAGTATACGGTAACAAATTTGTATTGATTTTTGTGTTTTTATAAATTTTTTCTTTTCGTTAACTGTGCTTTCTATGCTAACAATAAATCGTCTCAAATTCGTCTGTTGAAATGAACATACCCTAAAAGTTCCTTCTCCCAGTAAAACGTGCATCTCAACCTCAATTTCACCACGTTGTAAAAGATTCACATTTTCTATTAGACTTAATTTTGATGTTTTTTTTTTTTAAATTCAACAAAGTACCATAAAAAATTAAGGATTTCCATTTTCTTAAACGGTGAAATTTAATTGACAGAGTATTATTAGATTCATAAATATTTTATGGTACTATTAATTAATTACTGAAAAAAAATTTGACTTAATTTAATCGATGAACTCATGAAACACCTGTTAATGTTCAGAGATACAATACTTATGAGACATCAGTTCAACCACATAAGACATTGACACCACTTTCAACCCAAAATCTTAAAGTAATGAGTTTATGAGTCTTTATCCTTATATATTACTCTACTTTACCGTTTCTAGCTAATGTGGGACTTAGACTCACACTTGGATTCTTAACAATCTTTTCCTCAAAGATGAGTCCCTTCCACTACATAGGTACACTTCCCCTCCAGCGGAAGCAATTCCCAACCAGGAATACCCCTTCTCATACCGCTGTTGATCTTAACGGTACACACTTATCTAGAACTCTTGTCAGGAAAACTTTCGATACAAGGACCTGCACACATGTGAGCCGACTAAGCTTCCACTACTTCTCTAAACTGAGATTCCCAAAAAGAAAAAAGAAATTAAATCTTTACTTATGTGGAAGATCAGACAATGCTGCAACCACAAAGCATACTAAGAAAAAATTGGCTTTTGATATTATAGGAAGAAGTGATATTAATATCAGAACTTTAATGGAAGTGTGTGAACTTTGAATAGTGTCATACAAATTCCTGCCTTAAAGAAAAATTTAATATCTATAAGACACTTTTGGAGATGATGGACATTGGAAGGTAATGAGAGGTAATCTTGTTGTTGTTCGTGGAAAGAAGCAAGGATCTTTTTGCATTATTGCAGATGAGGATATGATATCAGTTGCAGAAGTTGGCAACAATTCATCTTTGTGGCATCAGAGGCTTGGGTTTATGTTATACTTTTAAAGAAAAAGAGTTATGTCATGACTAATGACTATAATTTTTTTGTCTAGTATTAAGCATTTGATCGTAACAATTGATATTAGAGTCAATGTTACAAGTTCAATCTTGATCAACAATCGTTGAGAGGGAGATTATCACAATTATTATTTTAATTTATAACATTTAAGGCATATATAATACAAGGTACTAATCATAGTCACAGGTTTAAGATTAAACATGTCATTGAAGTATTCAAATATACCTTGAAATTTAAGATTTTAAATTATAAAAAACTGAATCACAAGAATAAAAAAAAAATTGAGTTTTGAAAAATTAAAATGTAAATAAAATGTTAGTAAACTGTAAATTTCATAAAATTATTTTACTAGAACAAAACATATAAAAAAATTTAAAATAATATGACACAATAAGACTTACATGAAATTAAACATTACCCCATAATATAATTCTTAAAGTGGACATAGCTTAATTAGGTTATTTAATTAGTATCAAGATATTTTAGAGCAGTCCAAAGTCAAGACTTTTCTTAAAAATTTTGCGGTTGAAGAAATGAATGTCACCAAAATACTAATACCAGAGTTTAAGCCCATGGTATTAACATTAAACATTTCTTCATGGATTCCAACAGCAGTTACATATTTAACAAAGTCAACCGTTCTTGAAGCCAGCAATAGATTAAAATATTACGTCTATTAATAATAATGAGTAATTTTCGGTCTATTCAAAATTGGAAAAAAAAGAAATAGTCATATGCAGACCAAAGATGCTCATGTCTATTAAGCACAACCATATGAGACTGGATTAAGGATTATGATTCATGACAGGTTTCTGATTTGACACATTCTTTAATTTTAGAGAAAGAAAAAGGTTTACGCTATTAATTCTTATCTTTTTTTTTTCATGAAATTCAAAGCGTTGAAAATAAGACATGCTTACAGCAGATTAAAAACCCAGGAATTGCCATATCTTTGATTTCAGTTACAAAAATACTCCTTGTATACACAAATATTTGCAGAAAATCAAAGTTATAAACAAAGTTTACAAGGCAAATCAAAGTTCTATTAGGGAAAAACAAGGTGTTTCAATCATATGCAACGGACACACAAAAGTACAAGCAAAAGAAACATACATTAACATAGATTTTGTTTTTGTCCAATCATCATTCAAGCTTTGAACAAAATATGGAGCAAAACCAGGACCAGAACCCCTTCTTTTTCTTTGATGGCACAATTCTTGCGTCCCTTTTGGTGACAAAATCAGCCATATAGTGCACAACCTCCTGGTGAACAACAATGAACAAAGGTTTTAGTAAATAGAAAAGGTGACAAAATAGGAACAATTGAATCTAAAGGTTTACCTGAGCACCCAACTTGACCAATTCTCTGGGTGGCACCTCAAGGGGGGTCTCATCAGCTCGAAAAACTCTCAACTTGGACAAGAACCTGAAAGACTCTGGCAAAGATTTTATTTGATCATCACTTATATCCAACTCCTCAAGCATTTCAAGATTTCCAATTGATGTTGGCAAGGCTCTTAGGTCCGCAAAGTTCTTCCCCAAGTTTAATTTCTTCAAATTAGTTGCAAAACACAGGTTCTCTGGTACAAATTCGAGCTCATTAAAGCTAACATCAAGTTCCTTCAAATTGCGTAGATTACCCACTGTGGAAGGCAACCTCTTAACTCTATTATAGTGCAAAGTGAGAACCTCCAACCATTCAAGCTTCCCAATTGCCTCAGGTAAGCCCTTGAGCTGGTTGAAATCTAACTTGAGCGCAGATAGCGATGAGCAATTTCCAATTGTGTGAGGCAGTTCCTCAAGCTCGTTGGTCTCAGCATTCAGTCTCTTCAAGCTGCTCAAATTCCCAATTGTCTCTGGTAAATTTGTGAACCCATTTGAGCTCAAGTCTAGATCAATGAGGTTTGTCAAGTTTCCGAAAGTGGCAGGAAGTGATTTCAATCTGTTGGCGTGGAGGTCAAGATCAACAAGGTTTACCAATTCACCAAATGAATGGGGAAGGTTTATAAGCTGGTTTGAGTGAAGATCAAGCTTTGTTAAGGCCTTGAGACCCACAATGGTTGTAGGAAGAGCCATGATTCTGTTTTCTGATAGGTCCATTTCAGTGACACCAGATAATTTCCCAATTGACACCGGCAACCATTCCATCTGATCCTCCAACTTCCCTCTGAGTTCAAGGGTTGTAGCTCCACTACCAGCACAACTTTCAATAACAGTAGCAACTTTCATTAGACTTAATTTCTCAGTGCTTCCACCCCCTACAAAATTAAAATTAGACGTAAGAGAGAAAAACAAAAAGATGCTTCAAATCTTAACCATACATAATCCATGAACAATAATCAGAACATAATCACGAAATAACACTAACAAGTAAAAACGAAATTGGGTTATTTTTATTTCCCATAATACTAACCTGTAGACAAGGAGCGCTGTATCACTTGTGAATCATTCTTCTGCGATTCTTCTTCTTCCTTGACCAAAGTTTCACTTTGGTCAGTGATCACTACGAGTTCTTCGGGTATAGTGGGAAGGCTTTGCTTCTGGGTATCTCCAGAGACCAATTCAGAAGCCCTCTGAATGAGATCAGCGAATGTTTGAAACATTTTTTCGAGCTCAAGAAGTTGAAGAGCCTCTCTCCTGTGTTGGTGGGTATGGAAAAGGACCATGGTCTTCTTGAGTTGCTGCAGGACAGAGAAGAGGTCCTCGGGAACATCGTGAGGGGGTTTTTGCTTTGAGATTTCGTGAAGTTTGGTTTGTTCGTCGTTGTTGAGGGTATCCACAGTGGACGTGGCAGCTTCCACCTCTTCAATGGAAGGTCGAGGTGGCAGTGACCTATAAATTGTGGTGATTTCTTCAACTGTGTCCAGAAAGGCACGTGAAGGTGGTTGTGGAGGGTCTTTTTCACTCTCCAGCATCGGGGCCATGATTATTGCTATGATGGAAGAAGGAGAGAGGCTTCAATTATAGTGTTGCTTTGTGCTTTCAGGATTTCGCTATTATCTTATTCTAGTATACACACAAACTATCGTTGCAGGCTCAGACAGGCTTCGGAGAAAAATAGAAAATAAATACTTTCATAAAGAAAAATCTGAAAGGAATTGAAAATGAATCTCACCTCTCTCCGTACAGAATTTTTTTCTCAAGTAATTGATTCTTATAAAATATTTTACTTGAATAATTAAAATATGTTTTCGGACAACAAATTTAATAAAAAGTTAAAATTACATCAGTATATCATAATGACTCAATCAGTTTAAATTATAGAATTTCATAATCTATTTAAAATTAAACTTTTTAATTCTGATATGGTATTCTTAATTTGATCTCAACTTAATGCTTTATTTATGGAAGGTTTTGTTAAGTTTTACGTTTATTATAAGTGTGAAATTTTTAATTGAATTTTTATTATCTTTTTATTAAGTATTTAAAATTTGGTTTAATTATCTCTTTGGTCTCCATTTTGGAGTCAAAATCTCAAAATGGTACTCAAATTTTTAAAAGTCTCAAAATCGTCTCCTTTTTTTTGAAACGTCTCATGTTTGTCCTTCTCGTTAAGTCAAGGTTGACGCCGTTAGAGGGAGTGTCACGTGTCAGTTCCTTGATTTTTTGAATTTTTTTATTAATTTTTTTTTATTTTTTTTAAAAATCAAAAAATTGTCACGGGTCAAGCTGTCATCGTGCCACGTGGTAATGACAGTGACACGTGTCAGTATTACGCCACGTGTCATTTTATTAGTCTCAATTTGGTCCCTTTATTTTAATTTGTCTCAATTTAGTCCTAATTTTTGTAAAAATTAGCAATTTCCCTCTTCAAATTGAAACAAAATTTAATTTTATATAAATGTTATACAAATATTTTTATTAAATTTGATATTTGTATTCAAATTGATATTTTTATTATATATTTTTAACATAGCTAAGTTTAGTTAAAATTATGTTTCACATTCAACTTTACTTAAAATTGTTTTAAAATTTTAAATTTATATGTGTTTTATTGTAACATGAACTAGGTAATTTATGAATTTTTTTTCTATTAACATTATTTTCTATTAACAACTTTTAAACCAT
>Ga0214544_1006332_pt1 | contig 21934 bp, 15 predicted proteins | sample CNSS3metaG_FD_160074 | JGI IMG/M metagenome (GOLD analysis project Ga0214544, IMG submission 160074) | Root nodule microbial communities from cowpea collected in UCLA plant growth center, Los Angeles, California, USA - CNSS3 | ecosystem: Host-associated > Plants > Roots > Nodule | place: USA...
TGCTGATATTACTGAAAGTATGGATGTTCTTGAATGGTGGAAGAGTAATAGTCAACGTTTCTCAGATTTGTCAATCATGGCTAGGGACTTGCTGAGCATCCCAATCACTACTGTTGCATCTGAATCTGCTTTCAGCATTGGTTCAAGGATCTTGAATAAGTATAGAAGTCGTCTATTGTCAAAACATGTTGAAGCAATTATTTGTACTAGTAGCTGGATTGCATGGGTTTCGTGAATATGGTAACTTCTGAATTTTCAATTCTGACTTAAATATTTTCAATAATAATTCCATGTATTTTTTTAAGATGATGATGATGATGACAATGGAATAGCTGAGGGTAGTACTTCTAGGGCTGCATCTAATAACCCTGGCACTGAATTGGATACTGATGAAAATTGAAGGTGAGTAACTTAGTTAATATAAATTACAGATACTTAGTTAATATAACTTAGTTATTTTCTTGCCACTATGATGAAATAACTACTGCCACTGTGATCAAATAACTACTGCCATTGTGAGTCTGTGATCAAATTGATGTGTGTACTATGATACTATCCTATGCATGTTCGTGCCTTCCTTTTATTTGATATGTGATCAAACTGATTTGGAGGGTTTATATGCTTCTGCAGCACATTGTATTTGTATATTCACTGTGATAATTAATGCTTCTATTTTTTTTATGTAGCTTGCACTTTGGTTATGTTCCATGCCTAAAGTACTCTCATTCAGACATCTTATTGATGCTGGAACTGCAACCGTGACCTTCATGATGACTATGAAAGAGCCAGACGTCATTTACATTTTGTTTTTAATCATTTCAATTTGTTTGGACTTTGTGATCATGGACTATTGTTGTATTAATGCATATGCAGTCTGTTAATGTAAGCATATTTGCATGTTTTCCAAATGTTTCCTTCTGTGTTGACTTTTCACTGTTGTATCTTTGGTTGTGTTACATAATGCAGACCACCCTGACTATTATTATAGTCACTGCGTAGGTTATTGTTGTATTAATGCATATGTAGTAATAGTACATTTATATACAAGTTAATGTAGTCAACTAAATTTGAAATGAAAAGATTTAAAATCTGATTTTGGACCACAAAATGAACATATCAGGAAAAGGATGGCGGGCTAGCCCGCCGGCCCGCCAGCCCGCGGGCCGGGCCCAAAAAAGCAACATGTTTCGCCTTGTCGAGCCAGCTCGGCCTGGCTCATTTAAAACGGGCCAAAAACGGGTCGGGCCAAAACGGGCCGGGCTGGCCCGTTTTGACACCCCTACCTGCAACACACCAACTTCAACCACCGTCGCAGCACCACCACAACCTACACCATGCTCGAGCAAGCCTCCATTCTCCACAACAGTAGACCACGAAACATGACAGTCGCTGAACGCGCAAGCATCACCACAGATCCACCGCAGCAGCAGCTTGAACGAACCAACTCCTTACACCTACGAGCCAGATTCGAACCACCATCCTTCATGCATCATTCTCCACCATTAACGTGTGTGAACGAGCCTGCAACCACCAAGCAGCGACCCATGGCAACGGAGAATGCAACAACCGTCAAAGCTCATTCTTTTATTGCATTGTAGTGGAAACCCTAATTCTGGAGAGAGAAAGTGCACTCTGCCACGTGTCAACAGGTCAATTGGTCAAACTCTGGTTAAATTCTGGTCAATTTCTTAAAAATGGTTCAATAAGAGGGGCAAAATTGGAAATTAGACAGAAATTAAGTTGCTAATTAATTAAATAAAGATAAAATATTTTAGCAACCGAACAGATAAAGTCCAAGTCCGATTGAAGCCAATATAAAGAGGCCTAAGGGAGCAAAAGAGGGACACTTAGCAACTCTCTGGTTTTGGCAGATATCGTCATCCACCACATCTCTCATTTTCTTTTCTTTTTAGTTTCTTTCCTTCATCGTATTATCATGTATTCCATCAAAGCCATGGAGGGCTAAGCTTTTAGGGTTGATTCCACTGTAATTTCTTAACTAGATTCTGAGGTTAGATGAATTAATTTATTTGTTATCTTGATTATTATTGTGGTTTTTGTTTATCTATGTCCTTTGCTTCTTAATTGAATAGAAAATAATGATTTTAAATCTACACGCATGTTAATCATATGAGTTAAAATGTTTTTAAATTCAATTGAGACTTTACTTTGATTTTATTTAGAAACTTTCATTTGATTAAATAAGTTTTTGCCAATAATTGAGACTGTACTTTGATTAAAGATAATAACTTTAACTAAAATTAGTCAAGACTTTACTTTGATTAATTATTTTTTCTATTTGGTGAGGAAAGAAAGGAATAGACATGATTAGGCATAGTAAAATTTAATTGAGATTGTACTTTGATTGAATTTACTATGGATAATCTAAAAATTCTCACTTTTAATTGAGACTATACTTTGATTAAAAGTGAGAATGCCAACAAATGAATTAAGACTTTACATTGATTGATTTGTAAATCAACAACAATAATTAATTTAACAATAATTTTTAGTTAACCGATGAAGAATCTAATTTTGAAAAAGCAGTGGAATTGACCTATTTTCTATTACTGTGTTTGCAATCTTTTATTTGTGTGACATTCATTCTTTGCATATCAAAACCCCATATTTTTACTATTACTAGTTTTAATTGCATTTTTATAAGAATAAAATATTTGAAATCAATTCCGTATTCATTGAGAGACGACTCAAGGTTAGCTTAATCCCAACTAGTTTGTCCACTAATAACTTGACAATGTTGAAGTTGCTAAAGTTAAGTAGTGGTAATTTGATCGCTTAACGACAACGTTATCAGTTGTACCTATTGATTTTGATGTTATACAGTACGAATACAATAACCATTTTATAGGAAGTACATATGCATTTGATTTCTATGTTAAGGTACAAGTTGTGGAACCATTTTCCCACTTCCCTTAGGTTCCTACTGTTCAGCCAACACCCAACATTCTAAAGTTGAAAACCCTACCAAACAACCTTAAATATGTCTACTTGGAGGATGAGGAGAGATTTCCTGTCATAATCTCCACCTCCCTCACTACTGAACAAGAGCAGTAGTTGTTGCAAGTGCTAGAAAAACATAAGAAGGCCATTAGGTGGACATTGGCTAACATCCTTGGTATTAGCCCATCAACATGCATGTACAAGATACACTTGGAGGATGGAGCAAGCTAGTGAGACAACCGTAGAGGCAATTTAACCTTGTCATTCTGGATGTTGTCAATAAAGAGGTGACCAAGCTTCTACAAGTTGGGATTATCTACCCAATCTCAAATAGCTAGTGGATGAGTTTCGTCCAGGTGGTATCCAAGAAAACATACCTCATAGTAATCAAGAATTAGAGGGATGAGCTTATCCCCACAAGAGTGCAAAAGTTTTACAAAATCCCTCAAAGATTACACTTTTGAATAAAGCAAAATACCAAGATTCTTGAATCTCACAAGAATTTTATCCCCAACACTATAAAAATCCCACTTACAAACATGTAATCACATCAAGAACAACATGATGAAGGCTTTCCCTAGTCAACCAAACACGTGTTCTTCTAGCTTGAACCAAGCAAAACATTACTCCAAGATCAACTAAGATCGTCAATCAACAACTACACACTGTGTAATCCAAAGAGAGATTTCCAAATTTGTATCACCATTTTTCACGCTCAAAATCTCAAGTTGTATCTCATCTCTTTAAAAACCAACTTATATATGCTTGGTCATAAGTGAATTCAACACGTTGATTTGTCTGTATAATTTGTTGATTTCACTTTACTTAAGTAAAATCAATCGATTGAATAATAATTCAACTGATTGAATATATTCATACCAAAACTATCCGCAACAAGCATTTTTAACCTATTAAAAACTTTTTTAATAGATTAAAAATGGCACACTCAAGACAAAACGACATCTAACCTATGTCATATAGTCTACAAATACAATACAAAATATAAGCTCTATGATCTTTAAGTCAATTCCATATTTAACAGATCTTTAGCTTGATCATCAATGCATCTTCATCAATTCTTCATCAACCATATATGACGTCATTCACTTGCTTCATCAAATTCATGCACCAAGGTCACTTATGCGTACAATCTCCCCCTGATTTGATGAAGTCAACATCCTCGAATTGAATTGATGAGTTAAGATCCATTGAAAACCCTGAAATAGCTTTTGTACATAAGAAATACACACATATACATACACACACAAAAGCATACAAGCATTATACACTTTACATATGCACATGTTCCCTCTATCATTATTGTGATTTGACTTTAGATTTTAGATCCAATTTTAACTATTACTCAGTTCCAGCAATTACTCAGTTCTAGTTTTAATATCCCATTAGTGACTTACTCAATTTTTTTGCCCCTTTGGATTTATCAAATCAAGGTAATTAGTGGGAAATTTTAAGGAGAATAAATTTTTCATTCATGATACCAACAAAAATATAAAAACTATCAGGGACAACTCATATCATACACCTAACAAAAGCAAAATAAAAAGAACCAAAACTGAAGCTGACAAAGAATGATATAAATAGTTGATTAAAACCTAAAAATAACAGTTTTAAAAACTAACAACATATAGAAAAACACATGAATGCAACACACCAACATACAATGGATGACCTAAGAACCATCCCATTTAGTCATTCCTTGGATTGTCTTTGTTGTAGAAAATGGAGAGGAGGTCATAAACATTATGGATCTGATCATCCAGGTCTTGAAACCTTGTTATTCAGTAGGCATGGTGAGCATTCTGTGACACATTCAACTCTTGAAGTTGATTGAGAACCATCCTTTCAAATTGGGAATAGGCAAGACCAGTATCCTTTGGAGGATGATAAATCTTAATGGCCATTGGTTGCGGATCAAAGGCATCATCTTCATTTTGGTTTGCTCCACTTGGTCCAGCCTCATGATCATTGGTACCAAATCCAACATCTGCTACAACTTTATTCTCTACAACCCATGTGTTGCACACTTTTGTGAATCCCATATTGTGCATGTTGAGTGTGGAAACATTATTCAACAAGCCAGTAGATTCCTCAAGTTCTCTTTCCACATTTACTCCAAAGTGCTAAATGAATTTAGAGATAAGAACAACATAGGTAACATAAAGTTTGTGAGCCTCTTTGCATTCATCAGGTTATCACAGATGGTGTAGGTCTAGTCAAACTCTACACCATTTTGAATGCAATACATCACCACCAAGTCACCTTCATTCAGAGATGAGTGGTTGCTCCCCCTAGGACTAATGATCTTGATCACAATCAGGGCTAGCAACCTCTCATCAACACAAAGCCTGCCCACATGAAAATTGTGAGTTTGTTCCCCTAAATTACGCACATATTGATTGGAATATTGAACCTTGTTGAATTCATCAACTATTGTGGTTTTCCCTTTTCAAACTTGCACACCTCTTTGTCTAAGACCAACCACATCCTTCCATGTTTGCCTAGTAATCTCCCTCTGAACTCCTTTCATGTTGGATCTTAGTATGGCATTGTTGAACTTGAGATTAGCATAGAACACCTTGACAGAATCTGGATAGATTTTGCCCACAAGCTCAAGGAATGTGTTAAACTTTTGTTTCTTCAGATGTTGATGCAAGACTTTAAAGTTCTCAGCCCTCAACCATGAGAAACGCAACACCTTAGTGATGATAATTTGCTTGCGAGTGATCTCGATAAGGGACGTTTGAATCCTATCTTCATGGCCTTCAAACCATGCTTCAAGTTTGCCATGATTCACATCAATGAGAGATGATGGTGTGGGTGGGCTGGAGATCTCCTCATTAGATTGGACATTTATTTGTCTATAAGGCATTATGTATCTTGGTTTGGCTCTTACTAGTAGATTTGAATGCAAATGCATGTTGCTAATGCAAGTATTTATAGAATCAACATGTTGAATATAATAATCAGTCAATTAATTTGTACATTAATTTTAATGTAGCATAAGCAATCAGAGTTAATTAAATGCACTGTAATATGTGTATGATCATAAAGCATGATATTTCCCAAATGTTTTATGTGTTATCTATTCAATTTAGATCACAACAGATGCATGTACAATGAGAATCATGTAATAAAAGTGTTTCATGGTCAATGTAATATGAAAAGGCAATTTTAGTTGATGCAATAGTTGTAATCTATTGCTATCACAATCCACACAGTATCACGTGAAGAGTTATTTGAGTGGGTCAATCAATTGAATTTAATTCATGCAATTATAGATCAATATAAGAGAAATCAACACATAAAAAATACATGGTCAGCAAATTATAAATCAGGTCACAAAAAATGAGTGCACTAACAATTTTAAGTGAAAGCTACGTGATTCATACAGTGTCAGTTTAAGTGAAATCTTTGTATAGTTTTATAGAATCAACAGAATAAAAGTATTGCATCCCACACTTTAAGCAGACTTTAATAGTTTAAGTGACATTTACGTGTTGTTTTGAAAAAAATTACCAGATTAAAATAATGACAAATCACACAATATGCATAATTTGATAGTTTAAATGAATTATGTGTGTTGTTTTGTAGATTTAACAAACTAAAATACTAACAGATCACATTTTATGTAGATTTTAACTTTTTAAATGCAATCAACACACGATTCAATATGATTAACAAGCCAAACATGTAACATCCCGGTAGGATATTACTTAAAGTAAAATAAAATACAATAGACTAAAATGAAGTAAAATAAATTCCTCATTTATTTATTAAACCATTTCCCAAAAGCGCGGGAAAATTTTAAACTTTAAACATTCACAATAAAATATTAATAGTCAAAATAACATAAACATTAGCATTTACAATTAAAATCCAAATCCATGAAAGTTGTAATCAAATTACATAGAAATTAAATAAAACATTAATAAATTCCCCTCATACCCTGAGCCCACTCTTCGCCACTAAGCATCTCCTGGCCCACTTGAAACATCACCTACTCCCGGATAACAAGTTACACGATCATCGCCATACACAAACAAATAAGGTGAGCTATGCACATATACGTAAATAAATATGAAATAACCCCCAGCCCATTCATAATTATTTATTTGTTTACAAAACACCCTCTTTCCCACACTCATAAACAATATGAGTTCATGCATGTACTCTAAATATGGGATTTCATGTGCTTCCACGACCCTCCTCGCTCGTGGTCCAACCTACAAGCCTATCCCACTTGTAGTCCTGCTTCATGGACCCTCAAGCTCGTTCATCCAAACTCCTCGCTCGGACCCGGACCCGGACCCGCATACCCGCCTTTCCTACTATGAACTCCCTCGCTCATAGCATTCTCAAGTTGAGCATGAAATGAACTCCCTCGCTCACTTATCCCAACAAGAGTACCTTCGGTGAACTAAACAGTTCACGTTCCGCATGCGGTCCACCCATCACGAACTCCTTGCTCGCAACTCAATCCAAGCACATCCCAAATCCTATGGACTTAGTCCTTCAAGCCCAACACCACAAATACAAGCATATACTTCCTATGAATTAGAAAATGACAAGCCAACAACTCAACAACATACACACAAGCATAGAACAACACTGCATTCTCACTTAAGCCAAGGGCTTCGCCTAGACTAGTCCTTCAACCTCGCTTAAGCTAGCCCAACTCGCCTAAGCGAGTATGAAACAATGGCTTCAACACATCACCTCGCTTAGGCGAGCTCTTCTCGCCTGAGCGAGTCATACCTTCGCTGAAAAACACCCAGACTCTCGCCTGGACGAGGATTCCACGTAAACTGCAACATTTTTCGTCGCAACCTCGCTTAAGCGAGCTACTCTCGCCTAGGCGAGAGCATGTGTCGCTCAAAACCAAAACTTCTCGCCTGAGCGAGAAGTCGCGCTCAAAACGTCAAGGTTTCCTCGCGACCTCCCTTAGATGAGTCAATCTCGCCTGAGCGAGAGAACGTGTCGCTCAACCCTCAAACTTGGTCGCCTGGGCGACACCCACGAAATAAAATTAGGGACGAGACTCTGTGAATCTCGCTTGGGCGAGTGTGTCTCGCTTGGGCAAAAATTGCAGAAGTTCTCCCTGTTCAACACGAAAAAACCACCAAAGCCATACCCAACACGCAGTGGCATCAATATTAGACATTCCATATCGCAAACAACCCACATGGACATATTTTTATATCAATTTATAATTTTAGACTCGAGATTCAATCAACCCTAACCATCCAATACCATAAACCCTCCTCCAAAGCATATAAGGCAAAAGAAAAACCTTTGCATGCAACATCCAGCCAACCAATTCTCAATTTGATCACATACACGAAATTCACAATATACAACAATCAACTGAGAAGAGAAAACGCATAATCACAACACATAATTTCATACACACATAGAGACAACTTCCCCTAACCTGGACTTCTTGATTCAAATTGGGAAAAAGATGGATGTTGCTTTGTTCACCATTGTTTTGCTTCAGACTTCCTCCCAATCAGCCCCTCATGCACCCAAATTCACCTCTCACTCTCTAAATTTCGTTCCCCTTTCCAAAACCCAATGACAGCACTGTCCAAAACCCTCTTTTTCCTCAAAATGCCCCTTTTATATGTGTCTTAATTAAAGGTTTAAAGACTAAAACGAAAATAGGCTTTATGGTGGGTTTAATTTCTATTAAAGGATCATTATATAATGGTTTCCATCCCCTGCCCCCTTCAACTAGGTTTACCTTTGCCCTTTCACCTTCCCTCCGAAACTACATTTAGCCAAAAAGAAAGTCTATTTCATATCTAACAAGGTTTGAACCCGTGACTCTCCACTCATAAGGCCAATGCACAACCATTTTGCCAATTCATATTTAGTGATAACCATTACAATCCTATAATTATAATATCACTCACTAGTCACAAATATATTATCAAAATAATAATAAATCAAATACACACAATTGGCATACATAGAACTTGAACCCAAGTCCTCTCACTAAATCAAAGTACACTCAACCACTTGAGCTAGTACTTTTCCACGTCACATTAAACAATATTTAATGTCATAAAGGCTCCTACTACCCACATTTATTAATTAATTAGTTATTTAATTAATTAATTTTCATGGGTCTTACAAAACACGTATCAAGTCACATTTTTCATATCTAGAATGCTAATTTGGTTCTAAGCTTGTTAAACCTATCATGAGCAAGTGGTTTGGTGAACAAATCAGCTAATTGGTTTTCCGTTTTGATAAACATAATTTTACAATCACCTTTTTGTACACGGTCTCTAATGAAATGATGTCTTATTTCAATATGTTGTGTTTTAGAGTGTTGTATTATAATTTTAGTTAGATCAATTGCACTAGTGTTATCACAATACAAAGGTACATTTTCCAACTTCCTACCATAGTCCATAAGTTGATGTTTTAGCCATGTGATTTAAGCACAACCATGACCAGTTGCTATGTATTCCGCCTCAATAGTGGAGAATACCACACAAGCTTTTTTTTTCTATTCGGTGATATCAAGCTTGGGCCAAGTAGGTGACATGTTCCACTTGTACTTTTCCAATCCAATTTGCATTCTGCATATTCAGAATCTGGAAAACCACTAAGAGTTATCTTAGAATCACTTGGATACCATAATCCAACATTTATTGTCCCTTTAAAATACTTGAGAATCCTATTTGTAGCTTTATAGTGTGACTCTTTAGATTTGATTGCTATCTTGCACACAAGCATACACTGAATTTAATGTCTGGCCTACTTGCTGTAGATAGAGCAAAGAGCCAATCAACCTTCTATATTTGGTTGAATCTACTTGCTGCCCAGCCTCATCTGAATCCATAAGAAAATTTGTGGAAATTGGAGTGGCAACTTCTTTGCAATGCTCCATTTTGAACTTTTTCAGCTGATCAAAACAATATTTTGATTGGCTTAAAAAAGTCCCTTGCTCGAGTTGCTTGACTTGCAACCCTAGGAAGTAGGTTAGCTTACCCATCATAGACATTTCAAATTCACCATGCATAGCTACAACAAAATCTTCACACAGAGTTATTATTTGAACCAAAGATAATATCATCAACATATACTTGAACAAATATAAATGGATACCCACGGATAACGGGTACATGTATTTTTTATACCCGCGTGTTAACAGGGCAGGTATCATAGTATTAGTATATGTGGATACCCATACCCCTATACTCTAATTTAAATGAAAATAAAACATGATTAAAATATTAACATATTGATTTTGAAATAGTTACTTTTTTATCAATTATTTAAAAAAAAATCATTTATTTGTAAATTGTCATTCAACACTATTTGAATTCGTTATTTTGACTTTGTTTGAAATTTATGAATGTTATATATTGTATTTTATTTGAATTTTACGATTAAAATATGTTGTTAAATATTTATTTTTATTTTTTTGTAAATACCTGCGGGTACCCGTGGATATTAAAAGAATATGTGGGTATCTGCATAACGGATACTCGCACAGATATGGGTACAAGTACAAGGCAGATATTTATTCAACGGATAGGGTATGGAGGAGCTACTACCTGTACCCTACCTGCCCCGTTGATATCCCTATTCATACCACTATTGTGGTGCTTGTTCAAACCATACAAAGCCTTTTTCAATTTGAAAACATGATTAGGATAGAGGTGATCTTCAAAGCCAGAAGGTTGTGATACATATACACTTTTTCATTTAAAAAACCATTCAAGAATACACTTTTCATATCTATTTGAGAAAGTTTAAAATTACATATGCAAGCATATGCCAATAGTAATATCACAACTTCTAGCCTACTATAGGTGCATATGTTTAATCAAAATCAATGTCTTCCTCTTGACTACACCCTTTAGAAACTAACCTAGCTTTGTTTCTAACTAAGTTACCATCTTCATCCAATTTATTTCTAAACACCTATTTAGTTCCAATTATATTCATGTCATCACTTCTAGGAACTAGAGACCACATATCATTTTTTGTGAATTGATTTAGTCCATATTGCATAGCAATAACCCAATTACTATCACTTAAAGCATCCTTCACATTCTTAGGTTCAATTTAAAACATAAATGCAACATGTTCACAATAAGTAAGCTTGCATCTAGTAGATACTCCCTGATTAATATCACTACTGATGTTGTCTTTTGATAGCTCTTTAGGTTCAATCCACTCCTTGGGTAAGTTGTGAACTGTTGTTTTAGTCGATTGTCTTTCCTTTTCATCTAATTCATTTAATGCACCAGATTATTTTTCTAAGAGTATATCTTCATCATTTGCATTCTTTACCACTTGATCTTGCAGTTTAAGGTTAGTTTCATTAAATACCACATGCATAGACTCTTCAACAATCATTAACCTTTTATTATATACCCTATATGCGTGACTATTTATAGCATAGCCAAGAAATATACCTTCATCAGCTTTAGCATCAAACTTGCCAAGTTGTTCTTTGCCATTATTTGAAATGAAGCATTTACAACGAAACACTTTTAGATGATTTAAAACAGTTCTACCTTTGAAAATCTCATAACGGGTTTTCTTTAAAATAGGTTTAATTAACTCACGATTTAAACCATAGCTAAGTTGTGTTGACTGCATAAGCCCAAAAGTACTTTGGTAATGAAGTTTCATTTAACATGGTCCAAACAAGTTCCTCAAGGGATATATTTTTTTCTTTCAACCACTTCATTTTGTTGTGGAGTTCTAGGAGATGAAAAGTTATGTTTACTACCATGTTTTTCACAAAAAATGTTCAAACTTTTTATTTTGAAACTCTCCACTATGATCACTTCTTAAAGAAACAATTTTAGAACTCTTTTCATTTTCCAAAACCTTGGCAAGCTTCTTAAAAGCATGAAATGTATCATTTTGGCAGCTAAAAATAATGTCCATGTGAATCTAGAATAATCATCAGCTATTACTAATGCATAGAAGTTTCCACTAATACTCATGGTTCGTTAACAAATAGATCCATGTGAAGCAATTCCAAAGGCCTTTTAGTTGAATAACACTTTTTAGGTTTGAAAAAAAACTTGGTTTGCGTTCCCTTTTGGCATGCTTCACATACTCTATCCTTATCAATTTTGAGTTTTGGTAAACCTTCAAACAATTGTTTTCTATTTAGTTGATTCAAATGATGCATATGAATGTGACAAAGCCTTATAACCATGTATCATCATGTTTTGTAAGAAGACAATGTATGTTATTTGATGCATGATGCAAATTAAGCAAGTAAATGTTATTGACTCTTTTTCCTACTAACACTATGCCACCACATGCATAAAAAATGAAACAATGAATAGGTTCAAACACTACTTTATAACCCTGATCACAAAGTTGGCTTATACTTACCAAGTTATGCTTCAATCCTTCACAAAGTTGGCTTATGACAACAATTATGTTAGCTCCACTATGCAATTCTTCAAAGTCATGCAACAATTGATTATAATCGTTCTTGTGTTTTGATGATAGAGAACTTACTTAATTAAGTGTATTTATAATACTTTTGGGCCGCCTTGGACACGTGTGATAAAAAAAGTAATGTGATATTAACCAATATTAGTGAAATAACAACTTACTTTGAATAAATTACAACAATAATCATAATGTGACATCTTACCTAATATACCAAATATCCTGTAAATATTTATCTAGTGGAGATGAGACTAATTGGACTGTATTATTTATCTTCATCTAGTGGGTCAATATCAGGTTTAAAGAGAGGGGGTTTCATTGGGGAGAACAACACCAATGAGGTCAATGTGGGACTTAATCCAAAACCTTAAGGCAATGAGTATCCAGCGGAAGCATTACACCACTCTCAACCCAAAACCTTAAGGCAATGAATTTATGGGTCTTTATTCTTATATAGTGCTCTACTTTCTCATTTCTGGTCAATGTGGGACTTAGACTCATACTTGGATTTCTAACAATATATATATATATATATATATATATATATATATATATATATATATTAATTTAAAAAATACTTGATTTTATATTTGAAAGATAAGATGAAAATATGATTATTTTAGTTTAAAATAACGAGATTACATAAAGGATAAAATAATTAAAAAATATATATGTAAACGTAAATGGAGAATCTTTATATATATTTTGCATAGGATGTAATTTTATTGACAACCATTAAATACAACTTTCAATTTAAGAAAATAAAATCAATGTAATTGAATGGATAATCTCTTAACGTATAAAATCAATTTCAACGTTACAAAAACTATAAAAGTTCGCAACAATTATACAATTCTTATAAAATAATTAATGAATATTGCGGTCACGGAGGGTAGTGATTAAAGTAAATATGATTTATTTTATTATGGAGTTTTCAGTAAAATCTATCATACATTACGAAATTGTTTTTAATAAATTAATTAAGAATAAAAAATTAATTTGTAGCTAACAATGATCAAATCTATTTTTTGAATAAGAAGCAAATCAAACATACATCATAAAAAAAAACAGTCTACACAAAGCTGCATTGCATCATTTGCATGAAGAAATACGAGTCCTGCGGAGAAGAGGGGATGATGTTTTGTGAATTAAGCAACGGTAAAATAAGTGTTTTATAAAAATACTAAGATAAAATAAAAATAATAACATCTTAAAATTATATTAATTATATGCTATTTTGAGGTGACATAAAAAAAATATGTAAGATTAAATATATTTATAAATTAAATAAATAAATTATTAGTGAAATACATTTGAAGAAAAAATATAAAATAATTTAACCGTATCTAGCACTTAAAAAGGTAGAGTATTACACTAATAATTTTGAAAATTCCATCTAGATAGATAGATGATGTATCCATAAAATAATACTACTATATAGAGAGAGACGTGTGTGCATGTGATATTTTGGTGTTTAGAACTTTTTTACATATTTACTTTTATGTTATAAATATTGTAATAATTGGTTTTTAAATATGGTAACTGTTTTTTGTTTTTGTTATTGATAATAAAATTGTGGATACTGGGGATCTGAGTTTATTGGTTGTATAAACTTCTCCACTATTAGTGGTTCCCTACCAACTTTATTCCAACCGTTTTTCGTACCTTCATATATTTCAGGCCCACATTCACCGTGTCACACACTGTTTCCTTATCTCAAATTCAGCAGCAAGTAATTTCTTACACATAACAAACCTCTGAATTAAAAACTGTCAGACAGAATTATCCTCAGAGCATAGCCAAGAGAGCTCTAAATTTGTCACAACTTGGAAGTGTGTCAATCAAGTTGGGGACATCACTGTGTTTGTGATTTAGAGGTTGATAATGTCTGCTGCTGTTTCCGCAACCAAGGATGTTCCCTTCAATTCTCAGTTGGAGGAAGACCTTAAAAACAAAGGAACCAAAAACAAGGTTGTCGGTGAAGCAGACCGTGTTCCTTACACTGAGGATGCTGAAGGAACCGAGTCAGAGGCAGAGGAAGACCCCAACTTGAAATTGGATCTTGGCCCTCTGTTTTCCCTCAAAGAACAGATTGAGAAAGACAAAGTAACATCCTTTCTCCAAATGTCTCTTCATTAGTTTGTTATGCTTCCAACTGTTCATTGGTGAAAGCTGTTCAATAATTCCACAATTTTCCTTTTTGTTTTTCTAAGGATGATGAAAGTTTGAGAAAATGGAAGGAACAGCTTCTGGGAAGTATTGATGTGTCTGCTGTTGGAGGTACTTCCCTTTTCATTTTGAGATGATGTGACATTAATTGTGCATCTTTATTGAAAACTCTTGTTGAAGGTTGTTCTCTTCCTCCAATTTAATTTCTTTGATAAGTGCTCTCCTTTTTTTTTTATTCACAAGATAATGATTTTGCTTAGCTCAATCTCTTGAATCAACTTGTTTTATGACAATTTTTGGTGAAAAGTGTTGGTCCTTGGTAGACAAAATCCTAGGATGGTTTAATTTGACCTTTTGTAACAAAGTCCTACTGTAATTCAGAGAACAAAGAACCAGAAGCGAAGATAGTGAGCCTCACCATAATATGCCCAGGGAGGCCTGACCTCATTCTACCAATTCCATTTACTTCTGATGCTAAGAAGAGTATCTTCATTCTCAAGGAAGGAAGTCAATACCGCTTGAAATTCTCCTTCACTGTCTCCAACAACATTGTTTCCGGCCTCAAATACTCCAATGTTGTTTGGAAAACTGGGGTTAGAGGTGAGACATAGATCCTCTTTCGTGTCTTGTTGTAGAGTAATTAAACATCTATGTCTTGAAATTATCTTAATGGCTTTCATGAATTAATTGAAACAGTGGACAACACCAAAAAAATGTTGGGAACTTACAGCCCAAGGCAGGAACCATATACGTATGAATTGGAAGAAGAAACTACCCCTTCAGGGTTATTCGCTAGGGGAACCTATTCAGCGAGAACCAAGGTAAAATTCAAACTACTTCAGTTTTTTGTTGGAAGAACCAATTACTAATTTTCTTTTTCTGTTTCAGTTTGTAGATGATGATCGCAAATGCTACTTGGACACAAGTTACTACTTTGAAATTCAGAAGAGTTGGCCTACAACCATTTAAGATTGAAGAGTAATTTTATTGGTGGATTTTCTTTCTTTTGTCATGTTGTATCTTTCTGGCAATCGTGATAGTGTAGTTGTGCACATGCAATGGTGCAAATCCTATCTTTCTATTTTGTATGGTTCCTTTTTCCATTCTAAAAGCTAGAATTCACATAAAAGGAAATGCTAGTGAAAATCACAGTGATTCCTCCTAAGATCTGTCTGAGTTAATTGTTTACAAGTGTCTGAGGTGTGAAGGAATGGGGTGGAAATGGACCCCATGTGGATAAAGGAACAGAAATCAACAAATATCTTCAACTACTGCTTCTTCTTTCTCAAAAGCTCCATCAATTCTTTCATGGTCCACAAGCTTTTGGCATACCAGGACCACATGCTCATTGCTAACGCTTCAAATTATAAAATATTGGAAAGTAAAGTTTCTATTCACATAATTTACCATAAAGATTGAGGCCATGAAACTAATTTTTATATTCTGTGAAATACTGTCAATAACATTTTTAAAGTGCCTTTCGGATTTATTTTAATATTCCTAACTTTTTGTAAGTTGTTTATCAACTTAAGGCGATTCCAGATTATCTCACCAAAAGTAACTGATCAATTTTTCAAATTAAAATTAATTATAAACGAGCTAATGAATTTGTTTATATCATCAATATCTTTTTGTAAAGACTTGTCTTATTCGTATAGTCAATGATGATTTTTTAGTTACAACATAAATTGTGGATTCCATCAGTTCCATATCGATTACTTGAGTTGTTTTGGTCTAAAGTAATGGTTTTAATACTTTTTTTCCCCCACCAACTATAATTGAAGAAGTAACGCAAAAAATAAATAAATAAATAAATCTAACTCCAAAAAGATATGTGCCTTCCTCAATTCTGTGGGCATGGTTTACAATGTGTTTGCGAAGAGGGAAACCATTTATGAGATTTCCTTCTTAATTTATAGCATTTGGTTAAAAAAAAAGGAGAGAAAGGACTTTTTTTTTTTGAGACTAAACGTTTTAAAAAATCAAGTCAAAATTATTTAAAAGTTTGAGTTGGATGGTGTTGATTGTTGTGATGAAGTAAATAATTATAATTTATCATAATTTAAAAACATATTTTAAAAAATATTATAAATGATTTATTCGAACTTTTAATACTAACCGTTAAGTTATTAAAACGGCTATATCAAAACTATTAATAGTTTATATTGTATACATAAACTCAAAATTTAATAATATTAAGTATTTAAAATTTATTTAAGTACTTTTTAAAATTTAAATATCAATAATCTAGGAGAGTTAATACTTACACCTCATTGTATTTGTATTTGTGCTCCCTCTCTTATAATCTAGGAGAGTTTTTGACAAGTTATTCTAATTATTTTTATCGTAACAAATAACATTAAACTTCAATGAACTAATAATTTTATCTAAGTAAATGGTTAGGACAATAAATGATATACCAAAATATTAGTTATGAGATTATCAACAAATTCATCTAGCCAATTGCATGTACTTTGAGCAAACTGCCAAACACACCAAAGGTAAGAAAGTTTAAAGCTAGACACACTACACTTGTTGGAGATAACCAAACCATCTTTACTCCTGAGAATACTTTTATTAACAGAGCAATAAAGAAACATAAGGATACACAAACGTGGAAACTCTAAATTCGAAAAAAAACCATGAAAGATCATGGTCGTTGTCTAAAGATAATTAGAGAATAATAATATATGAAAATTTATACAATACATAAACAACACTCGCAAACTCTTTGATCCCAAGTACATCCACACTCTCTAGAGAAGGATATTTAACTACACTTCACAACACTCTACTATAAGAGTATAAGAATAGTCAAACATGAGCTCAAAGTGTCGACTTAGGGCAAAAAATACCATGGACTTAGAATACATTATATAGTTACCAACACCTATTTCCTTGTTTATCCTAGATGATGTGGAACTTTACAAGATGCATAATTTTCAATCATACTTAACAAAATCTACCATGATTAAAATAGACGCATCTTCATTGCCTACACCAGTAATCTTACTCCATCATAAAAGAGTATACTCACTTGGAATTAAACTATCGCAAGACTTTTCATACACCTTGCATCAATGCTAATCAATGTTCGTGTATAATTATCGCTAGAAAAGACTCATTCTAGCACTCACATTCTACCACACGCGACCCACAACACCACGACGTGGCATCCCATCTAAGAAGATGAAGCATGAGCGGTTAAGGATTCGAACCGCGTTTCGGTATCAGATGATTTTATTTTTAATTATATTTAATGTACTAAGTAATATCCGCGTAGGGTGTTACATGAGCCATCGTGATGCCACCGTTGTCCATTGCACAATATCATTGGAGCCACCCAAACCAACAACTCAGCTTATCCACCGCGCACACACGTCGTTGGAGCACCAAGTGCATCACCTCGTCAGAAAAAAAAAACAGATCAAACCAAAAAACACTACAAAACCATCGGTCGACGCTCGCTTGAGCATATCAAGCCTCCATCGCACTATGCTTGCACCTCGTTGGATACCTTCAAGATCCACCTTGCTGAAGCATATATGAAACAACATATTCGACGTCCAACAACACCGCATGCACATCACTATGCAGATAAGCTTCATGTAGCTCTCCATTTTGCTGAAAAATGCAAGTAACACTGGAGAAGAGGAAAGTCGCTCCACCACTAACCATGAGCTCTGATATCACTTGTTAGGAAAAATGAAATTTTCTTTATCCCCGAGAATTGCCCTACTAACAGAGAAATAAATAAATAGAAGAATACACAAACATTATAATGTGGAAACTCCAAATCTAGAGAAAAAACCACAGTCGTTGTCTAAAGACAACCAATGAATAACACTATATGAAAATTTATAGAACACATAAACAAAACTCCAATTTCTTTGACCAGAAGTACACCCACACTCTCCAAAACAAGAATTTAACAACACCTCACAACACTCTACTATAAGAGTATATAAGAAAAGTCAAGCACTAACTCAAATGTCGATTTGGAGCAAGAAACATCATGGACTTAGAATCCATTATATAGTCACTAACATTAACACCTTTGCTTATCATAGGTAATATAAAACGTTACAAGATACATAATTTTTAATCATACTCAACAACACCTCACAATACGATAATTCATTTAAACTTGTTAAACTATCTAATGTGAGCAAAGTTGAGTCACATCTTGTTATTAACACAATACAATTAAGTTACAAACTACCTTAGAGTTAAGTTATGCACCCAACCACCTCATGATTCCGTAAACAAAAATGGTTTGCAACTTCATCTCATTCATGCACTTAAATTTTCAGCCAAATGCATGTCAGAACCCTAGTTGTTTAACTTTTCGTACATACCTTTGCTTAGCTTCTTGATACACCTTTTAATCAAATAAATGGAATGTTCATTGTATTTTACATACTTGAAATATGACATTACTTGAATTTTTTGTATAAGATTAAGTGTCTTAAGAATTTGGTACTCTTAAGTTCTTATCTTGAAGTGCTTCTCATATAACGAATCAACAATGTGTTTATCCGATGATTCTTCAAACGTTGTGTCTTTCCCTTTATCTTATCCATTTGTTTTCATTTTACACTTTTATTCTGTATGGTTCCTCTATGGTTTCTTTGGTCAATAATATTGGTTCATTAAAAACAAAACAAACGTAACAATTTTTTTTTATTACAATTATCAGTTATACTTGTAAACAAACAACTAACTACACCTAACAGTATGAAGTATAAATGTATGCTTTGTTTTTCATCATACAATTAAAAGAAAAGTATTGGATCGATACACAATTTTACAATTTTTCAAGAAAGTAAAATACATCAAATTTCTTTCTTTTCAAATTATTTTATTTTTTAAATTTATTTTGGATAAAGTATTTAATTTCAATTATTTTTAGGTAAAGTTTCCAAGGGATACAAAAGCTTTTTTGATATTAAAAATATTTAATAATTCAAAAAAATATAAGTCAATGTTATAGTCTATAGATTGTTTTTTTTTTCGAAGTTCATATAATGTTTTCAGCTAATGTCGACTAGGATTTTTTTCCGATTGATATCAAGCAATATTATTTTCAATTGATGTCAACTATATGCATTTTAACTGTCATCAATCAAAATTATTTTTTCAACTTCGTTAATTAAGGTTTCTCTTACTAACTTTTCAACCGATGCCAACTAGAAAAAATAGTGACCAACATAGACAAAAACAAGGATAAGGTTAGTCAATTTTTTTCACTTTAACATTAGAAAGAAATACTAATAAACTTTTGGACAAAACTTAACATGGTTATGTAAATTGAAAAAATATCCACACAAATATCAACCAAATATTAATCAAGAAATATGTGAACTGAAAAAAATGTACATAACATCCATCGAAAAAATAGTTTTACCAACATAGACCAAGAAAACTATAACTACCAACATTGACCAACATCGAAAAATAAACTTGACCTACATTGATTAAAAAAAAGAACTTTGTTTGACATTCGTCAAAAAAAATAGGTCTAACAAAAAAAAAAGTATGTTTAACATAAGTTGAAAACTACTAATGTTGACAAAAACCTATGACTAAAATAAGTTAAAAAGTAATAATAACATACATTACATTAAAAACAAATACTCAGTAATATCGGTTAAAAAATAATCATGATCAACTTCAGGCTAAAAGAAACTCCAACTAATATTAGTTGAAAAACAATGTTGAGTCGACAACGCTTCGATTTTAACTGAATTGACAATGTCTAAATCAAAACCAAGTTGACATCGCACCTGAGTCCAAGAGAAAATGTGGAGAAAATAAACATAGTTGTGATCGAAGAGTGTAAAAAATTTTAAACTTTTACTCTTTTAGATAAAATTTTAAGTTTTTTAATTACAAGTAATCAAATTATTTTTAAAAAGTTCTAAAATTCTCTACTCCAAAAATATTTACTATAAAATATTTTAAATTTCCTATAAAACTTTTTTTTTTTTCAAAAAAAGAATCATCCAATAACACTTTAGTGATGTGTTGCACAATGTGTTCATAATCTCTTCGTTTTTTTTTTCTGAACCATAAGTATTTTTTTATTGAAAATATAAGTCATATGTGTACTAAAATTTGAATTCAATATCATTAATATTGCTTAGTTATCTAAGATTATAGTGTCAACGGTATAAGTTATTGTAATCTTACAGAAGCTAATTTAGACACAAAGGAATGGTGAGTATAAAACGTTTGGAAGCTCGAATCTTGATTTAATAATGGTAAACAGGATACTTTTCTTTCTAAAGTGATGTTTATTCATAGGTTGTTATATTCAATTTTCTTTTTTTCAGAATACTTTGATTGAACTTTCTAAGTATGAACAGCCACCTTTCCTTTTTTTTTTTTTCTTTATCATTATTCCGTCTCCACTTGTTTCTCGCTATATGGTATAGAACATTTTGGTCAATGGTGAATGTGGTAAAATTAGCCGCTTTTTGCGAAAGATGTTTTGAAAATAAAAGATATGGCTTTGACCATTTTGTTTGTCAATTGGGTCCTGCAATTTGGAAAGTTGTTCAAACAAAGAGGACCGCTGTTTCTCTTATTAGCTTTTTCAGTTAATTTGGTTCATTATAGTTCGGACGCAACGCAATCAGTGGACATCCCATCAAGATTCCTTTCTTTCCAAGTGAAGTTCCATTATTACAATTATAATTATCACAACATATGAGAAATTATAGTTGACTACTAATCAATAAAAGAAACTAAAAAGATAGAGATAGTTTTTTTTTTTTCACTTTTCAGGCATCTATTAGTAGCTTAGAGTCTCACGCATAGGGTTAGAGTTCCTATATTGATCCTATTTATAACGAAGAGACTATATAATTAGAGTAAAAAAATATATTATGTTTGAAATTCTTTTTATGGTTTTGTCTTTAAAATATATTTGAAGGGTTGAGGAATGAAAGTATATTAAAATTGCATTTGGTTTTGACTCAAAAATGGTGTCATGTGTTTTGGTCATTGGAGAATTGATTTAGCTTAATCAATTCTTTGCCGTAAACAATAATTAGTTTTTTCTTGTGTTTAATGAGAGACAACTAATTATTACTTCTGTGTCAAATAATTGATTAAGCTGAAATAAATTTTTCAGCACATAACATCATTTAGGAGGCAAAACCAAGTACAATTCTAATATAGGATAATGATATTTTGATCCACTTTTTTTGACCTACTTTTAACCCATCACTCTAATCATCATTAGATAATCTATTTTGAATTTTTTTTAATGATGTGATATGGTGATCTAATGATGATTAAAATGGTGAGTTAAAAATTGGACCAATATATATATATA
>Ga0214544_1006333_pt1 | contig 21933 bp, 8 predicted proteins | sample CNSS3metaG_FD_160074 | JGI IMG/M metagenome (GOLD analysis project Ga0214544, IMG submission 160074) | Root nodule microbial communities from cowpea collected in UCLA plant growth center, Los Angeles, California, USA - CNSS3 | ecosystem: Host-associated > Plants > Roots > Nodule | place: USA...
TGATTTTCAAGTGTTTTTTTTTTTTTTTTTTTTTTTTTTTTTTTTGTTTTTTTAGTGTTTTTTTTTTTTTTTTGTCACTTTTATTTAACCTAATGTCTGATCTTTGTTTCTTATATAAAGGATTTTGTTTGTAGTCTTTATTACTTGATATTAATATGGTTTTTGGTTATATTCAGTATGACTTTAATTCTACGATTGTAATTCCTGACTTTAGTGTAATTTTCTCATTTTGGTTCAATGGTTTATAATATTTACTAAGATGTTTCGACCAACCTGATATATTATGCAATCATTATAATAGCTATACTATTATTTTATTTTAAAAGAAGATAGTGGATGTGAAATTATTCTTTTTTTCAATGTTAACTATGACTTTGAGATAAACCTAATTATGTGGCAAGGACAATATTTTAATAATTTTTTTATAACATGAAATAATATTTTTTGAATAATTTTGGAATATAGAAAAATTAAAAAATTAAAAAAATAGAAAGTTAATTAGAAGATGGCTTGGGTTATAAAAAAAATTATCAAAATTTAGTTGTTAAAAAGTTAATTTTGTTATCTTTTGGGTATTTACTTTCTGCAGTCTCACAATTTTTTCGTGTATCTTCACAATTTTATTTTATGGAAAAGTACTTCTGATTACATATTCCAGAAATATTCCGGAAATGACTTTCTAGAATTTCTGAAATAAGAATTTTGAAACAAATTCTAGAATAGAATTTTTAAGATGAGATTTTCATAATGAAATTTTTAGGACAACACTTCTTGAATGCATGATATGTATTCTACAATAAAATTTTTGAAATACGTATATCTTAGAGAATGAGTTTTCCCAAAACATCTTACATACATGAAATGGTGGGAAAAACTATCCTTTGAATTAGTAATGTCAACATATATAATATAACTAACACTTTCTATTTACTTCAATGGGTGTTTTTGAAATAATATTTTAGTTTGTAGCATTGTTAATAAAATTAACTTACTTTACTATTCTCTAATTCAAATCATTATTTGTTTCTCGTATTTTTAGTTTGTAGCACCAAATTTGTAATATTTTTAAAACAATATTTAATTTAATATTAAAATAGTATAATTTGATATAACTAATACATTTGTTCTATATGAAACAGAATCTTAAGGACACTGGTTAAGAGAATCTTAAAATAACCAGATTTATTATGTACTGTGTCCTCTAAAGGTCTTGAATTTTCTGGTTCATAATGATATATAAGTAAGTTCTCAGTACCAAAATAAAATGATGAGTATATATTAACCCTGATAATGTGGCATCTGATATGAAGTGCAGTGTCAGATGCACTTTTCTAATTAAAATTCTAGAATGATTCCGTCTAATTATACAAGAACCAAAAAACATGAAAACATAATGCAAAGCATGACTTGCAGTAGAGAAGTTAGAGCTTCATTGACATATGCAGATCAAACATAACACAAAATCCTTTATGGAAGATTTCTCCATCCCTCCTGCAGGAAAAAGACAAAAATAGAAAAATCACAGTAACAATTTATTTTAACAATCACTAACTGAGTCAATATTTTTAAGCTCTTGCTGCCGCAATCTCAAACACTTTGAAGGTCATGACAATTAGGCTGCAACATAGATCCATAAGCCAAGACTTGGATAACCCCTGACAACTACGTACGGTTAAGGACCATGAACATGGAAATTATTAGAGTATGAAATATGGGAAGTTTATATCATATGAAGAAGTGCGTGGATTTTGGATGATGAAAAATGAATTAAGGATATAAAACGAAGCAAATGTGATGTTTTAATCATCAATATGAATTTTTGTTGGTCAGTGATAGTAACGGTAGGTCCTGATCGTTCTTGTGTTGTTCTTAGGTATAGATAGAGCGTCCTGTGGAGCAGAAGGTGTTTTGGTGTTCCTTGAGTCTGTTGAGCTGTTTGGGCCGATCGAGCCGCTTTGTCAGGTAAGGGAAGCTAGTATTATTTTACTTTGCAATGTTTTTCTAAATTAATAATTGCATGTTGATGAATTTGATCTGTGATGAGTATGATTGTTTTGCTTGTATGGTTTGATATATACTTCTCGTAGCTGAATCCAGAAGTTGTGGAAATATCCACTAGTTACCTGCAGAATTCACTGTTTGAATTATACTTCTCGGAGTTGAATCCACAGGTTGTGGAAATATCCACCGGTTACCTGTGGGATACGTTGGTGTAAATTATGCATCCTGGAGCCAAACCCACGGATTGGGGGAAAATCTCTAGGTTACTTGTGGAACCTTCTGTTTGTTTCTTCACCTTTAACATAATTGTCATCTCCCCTCTATCATATGTAACATAACTTTTGTTAGTAACAAAACCTTTAGTTATCAGAACCTTTAGTTATCAGAGCTATTGTGGGTCTCGGTATCAATCTTATATTTCATAGATAGAATTTGTAAGAATCAGATCAATATTTACTGGTGTGCATAGTAAAACTGTCAAGGGTTATGTAATCATGAATTGTAGTATTTAAATTTTTTAACTAATTATGTTTTTATTTTTAAAATTATCTTAGAAATAGAAATAAAAAGAATGGAAGTTGGAGATGATTGGGATATATTATTTAAATCATATATGAAATGTAAATCTAAACGAGAGATGGAGAGAGAAATAACCATAATATTTAATTGAAAATAAAGGGATAGTAAGTAATTTTGTGTAATTTTACTCATGAATTTTATTTTACGATATAAAAAAATATGAAAGATTGAAATTTTCTTAGGGTATGATATTTTCACAGACAAAATTTTAACAATTTGACAAACTACTTTATTTTTAAAAAGATAAAAAAGAGTACTACTTTATATTTTTATTTTGATTAAAAAATAAAAAAATTAATTAATTTAATTTTACATATAAAAACTTTGTCAAGTTTGTAAAAAAAAATTACTTTTCATTTTTTTAAAAGGTGTAAAACAAAATTGAAAGACAGTAAAACTTTATTTCATACACATATTTATTTTGAATAATGGATATGAAAAGAAATTGTTTTTGTCTCATTGTTACCAAAATAAGATAAGTCATGGCTTTTAGAGACTTAGGAGAACTAGTGAAATTATGAATAATACAAAGAGGAAAAAATTATGGGTGACAAAACGGGTTTGTCTAGTCTGTTTTGACTGTCCAACCCAATTTAACTCGTTTCATTTTTCACTTGCCAAAACATGATTGGACCAAGTTAGTTTGTCAGTGGAAAATGAGTTAGAATCTGCAACTTGTCGTGCCATAGGACGGGCTAGCGGGCTAACCTGCCATTTTTTTTTAAATTTTTAATATTTTTATTTTTTTAGATTACTTTCAAATTTTTTTTATAAATTTTTTTATATAATATATATGTACACATACACTTATAAATAAATATTTAGAGCATATTTAATTGTATAAGTATTTTTTAAGCTTTTAATTTATCAATTAATATCTTTAATTGGATAAATTAAAATAATTATAATATTTACATGTTAAATTACTCTATTATTAAATTAATGTCATGCATCTTGCATGTTATCATCTTAATGACATGATTGCATGTTATAAATAATACATGCTTAATTGCAAAGCTACTATATTTCTTACTTAGCAATTTCTTGCACAACATACACAATCATTGAAAATTCTGAGCGGGCAACACCATGAAACAACATGTAGCAGAACTCAGACAAAATTGAAAAACTCTACAATGAAGGGCATCAAACTGAAAGTGTCTCGGTGCCTATTCCTTCAACCCAAGAACAAGAGGGTCTTTCGAGTCAAACAATTGGGCAACGTCAGGAGATCATTCTCAGTGGATGAGGTAACAGCTCTTGTGCGCATGGTTGAATTACTTAGAGTTAGGAGGTATGATGTTATCAATAATATCAGTATCAGTTTACCTGTATTTAACTGACATTCTAATGACGTTTATACCATCATGAAGGTGGCGCGAGGTTAAGCTACAAGCTTTCTCAGATGCAGACCACAGGACTCCTAGAGATCTAAAGGTGTGATATATCTTTGTCTTGTTTTTTCTTACTATAATTTTTATTAATTCTAATTTGATGTAATTCTAATTTGATATGCACAGGATAAATACAACACATTAGTGCACACAGTAAGAATTTCCCTTGAACAAAGGAGGGGTAAGTCCATACCTCAGAAGCTCTTGGATAAAGTCTTAATTGCTCATACTCTTGGATAAAGTCTAGACGGATAGAGTTTAGAAGACTACCTGGTATGTAGGTATATTTGTTAAAATAAAAATAATTTATCTTATTCTAACTTTTGAATAATGATAGTGAAGTATCTGCTAAAAAATTTCTTTGCATTTATAATTAAATATGGAAAATAATTTATAATTAACCATGCAAACTAATATTGAATACTAACCGTAATTATGATCACGACTTAAAATAATATTTTACTTTCTCGAGGATTAAATGAAATCTTAAATTGATCTTCATATCCATACCTCTATATATATAGTTACTTGAATGTGTGATAAAATGTAGTTCTTATCAATTATGGAGATATTTGAACAATTACTTTATTGGCCGTCAGCCTGTTCTATCATTATGAACATATAGACTTAATAATATATATTATTTTATAACTCTTCATTGATGCTAAGGGATTAAAGGTAACAAGCAGTTTTTGTATTTCTGTTCTGACCTTTATCTAAATATGATGTATTTTATGAATATGTTTCTGCAGGTATTTAGATGGAGGTGTTATTATGTTTGATATAAGCATTAACGACAAGAAGGTTATCTGAATTTTATGAGCTAACTGAGTGCTTTAAACTTATGGAAATTGTGATGTGTAATCAAAACTTTTGTTATTAATAGAACCTTTAGTTATCAGGGCTATTGTGGGTCTAGGTATCAATGTTATATTTCATATATAGAATGTGTAAGAATCAGCATAATATCTCCTGATGTGCATAGCAAAACTGTCAAGGGTTATGTAATTATGAATTGTAGTATTTAAATTTTATAACTAATTATGTTTTTATTTTTAAAATTATCTTAGAAATAGAATTAAAAAAATGGCAATTGGAGATGATTGGGATAGGTTATTTTAAATCATGTATGAAATGTAATTCTAAAAGAGAGAGAGGGAGAGAGAGAAATAACCCTAATATTTAATTGAAAATAAAAGGATAGTAAGTAATTTTTGTGTAATTTTACTCATGAATTTTATTTTACGATATAATAATACATGAAAGATTGAAATTTTCTTACGCTATGATATTTTCACAAAAAAAAATTAATAATTTGACAAACTACTATATTTTTAAAAAGTTAAAAATAGTACTATTTTATTATTTTATTTTTGATTAAAAAATAAAAAAATTAACTAATTTAATTTTAAATATGAAAACTTTGTCAAGTTTGTGAAAAAAAAATTGTCAAAATATTATTTTTCATTTTCTTAAAATTTGTAAAACAAAATTGAAAGATAGTAAAACTTTATTTCATACACATATTTATTTTGAGTAATGGATATGAAAAGAAATTGTTTTTGTCTCATTGTTACCAAAATCAGATAAGTCATGGCTTTTAGAGACTTAGGAAGAACTGGTGGAATTATGAATAATACAAAGAGGAAACAATTATGGGTGACAAAACGGCTTTGTCGAGCCTGTTTTGACTGTCCAACCTAATTTAACTCGTTTTATTCTCCACCTGCCAAAACATGATTGGACCAAGCTAGTTTGCCAATGGAAAACGGGTTAGAATCTGCAACTTGCCGCACCATAGGACGGGCTAGCGGGCTAACCCGCCATTTTTTTAAAATTTATTAATATTTTTATTTTTTTAGATTACTGTCAAATTTTTTTTATAAATTTTCTTTATATATATATATTGATTCATATATTTATAAATAAATATTTAGAGCATATTTAATTGTTTAAGTATTTTTTAAGCTTCTAATTTATCAATTAATATCTTTAATTGGATAAATTAAAATAATTAGTAGATTTACATGTTAAATTACTCTATTATTAAATTAATGTCATGCATCTTGCATGTCATCATGTTAACGACATAATTGCTTGTTATAAACAAGTCATGCTTAATTGCAAAGCTACTACAATTTTTACTTAGCAATTTTATGTGCACAATATACACCATAATTGGCAACTCTAAGCGGGCGACACCATGAAACCAAATGTAGCAGAACTCATTGACAAAATTGAGAAACTTTGCAATGATGGGCATCAAATTGAAAGTGTCTCGGTGCTTAATTCTTCAACCCAAGAACAAGAGGGTCCTTCAAGTCATACAATTGGGCAACATCGAACCAGGAGACCATTCTCCGTGGATGAGGTAGAAGCTCTTGTGCGGACGATTGAATTACTTGGAGTTGGGAGGTATGATGTTATCAATCATATCAGTATCAATTTACCTGTATGTGGATAATTGACTTTCTAATAACATTTATACCATCATGAAGGTGGTGCGAGGTTAACCTACGAACTTTCTCGGATGCAGACCACATGACTCTTGGAGATCTAAAGGTATGATAGATCTTTGTTTTGTTTTTTCTTACTACAATTTTTATTAATTCTAATTTGATATGCACTGGATAAATTGAACACATTAGTGCACACGACAAGAATTCCCCATGAACGAAGGAGGGGTGAGCTCATACCACAGGAGCTCTTGGATAGAGTCTTAATTGCTCATACTCTTGGATAGAGTCTATATGGATAAAGTCTAGAAGACTGTCTGGTATATAGGTATATTTGCTAAAATAAAAATAATTTATCTTATTCTAATGATAGTGGAGTATTTGTCTTCAAAATTGCTTTGCATTTATAATTAACTATTCAAAATAATTTATAATTAACCATGGAAAATAATATTGAATAGTAACTGTAATTATGATCATGACTTAAAATAATTTTTTACTTTTCGAGGATTAAATGAAATCTTAAATTGATCTTCATATCCCTACCTTTATATATAGAGTTACTTGAATGTGATAAAATGTAGTTCTTAATAATTATGAAGAACTTTGGACAATTACTTGATTGGCTGTCAGCCTGTTCTATCATATTGAATATATACACTTAATAATATATACTTTTTTATAATTGTACATTGATGATAACAAGCAGTTTTTGTATTTTTGTTCTGACTTTTATCTGAATATGATGTACTTTATGAATATTTTTATGTAGGTATTTAGATGGAGGTGTTATTAAGTTTGATATAAGCATTAACGCCAAGAAGGTTATTACGAGCTAACTGAGTGCTTTAAAGTTATGAATATTGTCATGTGTAATCAAAATTTTGTTATTGATAGAACCTTTAGTTATCAGAGCTATTGTGGGTCTGGGTATCAATCTTATATTTCATAGATAAAGTTTGTAAGAATCAGATCAATATCTACTGGTGTTCATAACAAAACTGTTAAGGGTTATGTAATTTTGAATTGTAGTATTTAATTTTTTTAACTAATTATGTTTTTATTTTTAGAATTATCTTAGAAATAGAAATAAAAAAAATGGAAGTTGGAGGTGATTGGGATAAATTATTTTAAATCATATATGAAATGTAATTCTAAAAGAGAGATGGGGAGAGAGAAATAACCATAATATTTAATTGATCATAAAGGGATAGTAAGTTATTTTGTGTAATTTTACTCATGAATTTTATTTTACGATATAATAATATATGAAAGATTGAAATTTTCTTAGGGTATGATATTTTCACAAACAAAATTTTAACAATTTGACAAACTACTTTATTTTTAGAAAGATAAAAAAAAAAGTACTATTTTATAATTTTATTTTGATCAAAAAATAAAAAAAATTAATTTAATTTTACATATAAAAACTTTGTCAAGTTTGTAAAACAAATTCTCAAAAAATTATTTTTTATTTTCTTAAAAGGTGTAAAACAAAATTGAAAGACGGTAAAACTTTATTTCATACACATTTATTTTGAATAATGGATATAAAAAGAAATTTTTTTTGTCTCATTGTTACCAAAATCAGATAAGTCCTGACTTTTAGAGATTTAGTAAGAACTAGTGAAATTGTGAATAAATCAAAGAGGACAAAATTATGGGTGATAAAACAGGTTTGTCTGGCCTGTTTTGACTGTCCAACCTAATATAAATCATTCTATTCTTCACTTGCCAAAAATTGAGTGGACCAAGCTAGTTTGTTAGTAGAAAACGGGTTAGAATCTGCAGCTTGCCACGCCATAGGACGGGTTGGCGGGGTGACCAGCTATTTTTTTAAAATTTGTTAATATTTTTATTTTTTTAGATTACTTTCAAATTTTTTTATAATTTTTTTTATAATATATATATATATATATATATATATATATATATTTATATATATATATTTAGACCATATTTAATTGTATAAGTATTTTATAAGCTTTTAATTTATCAATTAATATCTTTAATTGGATAAATTAAAATAATTATTAGATTTGCATATCAAATTACTCTATTATTAAATAAATGTCATGCATCTCGCATGTTATCATGTTAATGACATGATTGCATGTTATAAATAATACAAGCTTAATTGTAAAGCTACTATAATTTTTACTTAGCAATTTTATGTACACAGCATACACAATCATTGACAACTCTAAGCAGGTGGCACCATAAAACGACATGTAGCAGAACTCATTGAGAAACTCTACAATGAAGGGCATCAAACTGAAAGTGTTTCGGTGTCTATTCCTTCAACCCAAGAACAAGAGGGTCCTTCAAGTCAAACAATTAGGCAACGTCGAACCAGGAGTCCATTCTTTGTGGATGAGGTAGAAACTCTTGTGCGCACGGTTGAATTACTTTGAGTTGGGAGGTGTGATGTTATCAATAATATCAGTATCAGTTTACCTGTATGTGGATAACTGACTTTCTAATAACATTTATATAATCATGAAGGTGGCGCGAGGTTAAGCTACGAGTTTTCTCGGGTGTAGACCACAAGACTCCTAGAGATCTAAAGGTATGATAGATCTTTGTTTTGTTTTTTCTCACTACATTTTTTATTAATTCTAATTTGATGTAATTTTAATTTGATATGCACAGGATAAATGGAACACATTAGTGCACATAGTAAGAAATCCCCCTAAACGAAGGAGGGCTGAGCCCATACCTCAGGAGCTCTTGGATAGAGTATTAATTGTTCATGCTCTTGGATAGAGTCGACATGGATAGAGTCTATAAGACTTCCTGGTATGCAGGTATATTTGTTAAAATAAAAACAATTTATCTTATTCTAACTTTTGAATAATGGTAGTGAAGTATTTGTCTTAAATGAAATCTTAACTTGATCTTCATATCACACTACCTTTATATAGAGAGTTACTTGAATGTGATAAAATGTATTTCTTAACAATTATGGAGAACTTTGGACAATTACTTGATTAGTCGTCAGTGTGTTCTTTCATGGTGAATACATAGACTTAAGAATATATATTCTTTTATAACTTTTCATTGATGCTAAGGGACTAGCGTTAACAAGCAGTTTTTGTATTTTTGTTATGACGTTTATCTAGATATGGTGTATTTAATGAATATGTTTCTGTAGGTATTTAGATGAAGGTGTTATTATGTTTGATATAAGCATTAACGACAAGAAGGTTATTTGAATAATGGATATGAAAAGAAATTGTTTTTGTCTCATTGTTACCAAATTCAGATAAGTCCTGACTTTAAAACTTAGGAAGAACTAGTGGAATTATGAATAATACAAAGAGGAAAAATTGATGGGTGACAAAACGGGTTTGTCTAGCTTGTTTTGACTGTCCAACCCAATTTAACTCGATCCATTCTTCAATTCCCAAAAATTGACTGGACCAAGCTAGTTTGCTAGTGGAAAATGGGTTAGAATCTGCAACTTGTCGCGCCACAGGAAGGACGGTCTGGCGTCTAACCCGCTATTTTTTTTAATTTTTTTAATATATTTATTTTTTTAGATTACTTTCAATTTTTTTATAAATTTTGTTTATATAATATATATATATATATATATATATATATATATATATATATATATTTATATATATATTTATAAATAAATATTTAAAGCATATTTAATTGTATAAGTATTTTTTAAGCTTTTAATTTATCAATTAATTTCTTTAATTGGATAAATTAAAACAATTATTATATTTACATGTTAAATTATTCTATTATTAAATTAATGTCATGCATCTTGCATGTTATCATGTTAATGACATGATTGCATGTTATAAATAATACATGCTTAATTACAGAGCTACTACATTTTTTACTTAGCAATTTTATGTGCACAACATACACCATTATTGACAATTCTGAGCGGGCATCACCATGAAACAACATGTAGTAGAACTCATTGACAAAATTGAGAAACTCTTCAATGAAGGGCATCAAACTGAAAGTGTCTCGGTGCCTATTCCTTCAACCCAAGAATAAGAGGGTCTTTCAACTCACACAATTGGGCAACGTCGAACCGCGAGACCATTCTCCGTGAATGAGGTAGAAGCTCTTGTGCGCACGGTTGAATTACTTGGAGTTGGAAGGTATGATGTTATCAATAATATCAGTATCAGTTTACCTGTATGTGGATAACTGACTTTCTAATAACATTTATACCATCATGAAGGTGGCGCGAGGTTAACCTACGAACTTTCTCGGATGCAGACCACAAGACTCCTGGAGATCTAAAGGTATGATAGATCTTTGTTTTGTTTTTTCTTACTACAAGTTTTATTAATTCTAATTTGATGTAATTCTAATTTGATATGCACAGGATAAATGGAACACAATAGTCCACACGGCAAGGATTCTCCCTGAACAAAGGAGGGGTGAGCCCATACCTCAGGAGCTCTTGGATAGAGTCTTAATTGTTCATACTCTTGGATAAAGTCTATATGGATAGAGTTTAGAAGACTGCCTGGTATGTAAGTATATTTGTTAAAATAAAGACAATTTATCTTATTCTAACTTTTGAATAATGATAGTGAAGTATATGTCTTAAAAATTGCTTTGCATTTATAATTAACTATACAAAATAATTTATAATTAAGCATGCAAAATAATATTGAATACTAACTGTAATTATGATCACGACTTAAAATAATATTTTACTTTCTCGAGGATTAAATGAAATCTTAAATTGATCTTTATATCTATACCTTTATATATAGAGTTACTTGAATGTGATAAAATGTAGTTTTTTATCAATTATGGAGAATTTTGGACAATTACTGGATTGACCGTCAACCTGTTCTATCATTGTGAATATATAGACTTAATAATATATACTCTTTTGTAACTGCTCATTGATTCTACGGGACCAGCGGTAACAAGTAGTTTTTGTATTTCTGTTATGACCTTTATCTGAATATGATGTATTTTATGAATATGTTTCTACATGTATTTAGATGGAGGTATTATTATGTTTGATATAAACATTAACGACAAGAAGGTTGTTTGAATTTTATGAGCTAACTAAGTGCTTTAAACTTATGAACATTGTGATATGTAATCAAACTTTTGTTATTAATAGAACATTTAGTTATTAGGGCTATTGTGGGTCTGGGTATCAATCTTATATTTCATACATAGAATTTGTAAGAATCAGATCAGTACCTACTGATGTGCATAGCAAAACTGTCAAGGTTATGTGATTATGAATTGTAGTATTTAAATTTTTTAACTAATTCTCTTTTGATTTTTAAAATTATCTTAGAAATAGAAATAAAAAAATGGAAGTTGGAGATGATTGGGATAGATTATTTTAAATCATATATGAAATGTAATTCTAAAAGAGAGTGATGGACTACTAAAAAAACTCATATTTCCTGCAAATTTTGTTTTGAATTTTTTTTGTAGGAAATACTTATAAATTTTATTATGAAAAAAAAATTTACAGAAAATTGCTGTCAATTTTTTTACAAAATATTTTATATAAAATACTTTTTGTAACAAATTTTGTAAAAAATACTTACAAATTTTATAATTTTATGAAAAATTATTACCCAAAAAAAATTACCTACTAATTAAAATTCTATTTTTTTCCTTACCTAACCGCCCGCCCGCTAACATCCTAACTCTACTTATTTTCTCGTACCCAAATGAAATAGAAAAAGTTTTATTTAATAATTAACTGCATTTATTATTTGTAATAGAAAAAGTAATCAAAGATATTTTAGTTTAGAATAATTAATCCACGATAAGTACATTTGCATTTATTGTTTATCATAGAAAAAGTAGTCAAAGATATTTTAGTTCATAATCATTAATCATTAATGCACGAGATTTACAGTTTAACATAGACTTATAAAAACAATAGTAAATTAAGATGATATATATGATTTATTTTCTTTAAAAAAATCTTCCTTTAATTTATTTAAATCACTTATTTTTATTTTTTAAACATTTTTTAAATATTTTACTTTTAAGAAGTTAACTTTAATATGAAGCTTTGTAATTTTTTAGCTTATTATTTTGCTTAATTGTCATTCTATTTAGGGTATGTTGACATGTAAATATTGTTCATCTAAAGGAAAGGAAAATGATAAAATAGAGTATATTAGAAGTTAAAGTTTCTATGTTCATTTTAAGGGTGTGTTTTTTTTTTTTTAAGAAATGATTGAAGAGAGAAGGAAATAATTTATTTCGGTGGATTTGATGATGAAAATTCTATTAATTTTTTTAATAGTTATATTTGAAGTGGATTAGAGAGTAAATTTTGGAAGGGTTTAATTAATGTGACTAATAAAAAAAAATTAATAACTGAAAAAGTAATATTATTTTATTGTCATTGATGTTAAAAGTGGTATAAAATAATAAATTGTAATTATATTTTGAATTTTTGTTATTATGAGTAAAATTATTAATAATATTTATTAATTAAAATAAATAAATATTATAATATATTTGATTTGAAAGTGCAGTTGTATGTTGTGATGAAAATGCAGTGTTATGAGAGTAGTGCAGTTGTATTTTGTAATAAAATAATAATAATGTATTGGTAAAATATTTACAATTACTGTCGAATCTCATATTCGACTAAGGATATCATATAGAAAGAGATCATGCAAATCAGCGTATTGTCTTGCTTTCAGAAAGGAACACAATAAATTTATCAAATCGGCATTCTCTATCACCTTTTAAGAGTAATTTCTCCCAAAATAACACATTTAGAAGGTGTGTTTACTTGAGTATATGAATTTAAAGGAGAATTTAAAGGAGAAGAAATGAATAGGATTGAATAAATTTAAGAGTGAATTGCTTATTATTTTTTTAAGAGATCTAGAAATGATACTGAGTTAATTTGAAAATAAAATTTATAAGTAATTTAATTAATGTGATATATTAAAAATGATATTTTAATAGATTAAAATATAAGATTACTTTGCTCCCTAATAATTACTATTATTTTTATTTTTTATTATTATTATTATTATTATTATTATTTATCATCATAATTATTATTAATATTATGTATTATCCTCGTATAATAGCACTGAACCAAGCCAACACCACCTTCATTGTTACCACCTACAAAATTACGTGCAATTTGGTCATTTGAATCAGAGGTAATTTGGCCATTACAATACTATCACTTTCAAATTTCTCGTTGATGTAAATATTATAAAACGTGTGTTTCTCGCAAATCCATTTATTCTCCCGCTCTCAAATGACTGAAAAGGAACATGAAAATATGTACCTTTCATTCCACATCATAAGATATTTGAAGGTGAAAATTTGAGTGAATTTAAAATAAAATTTGTCGATGATTTGATTGATGTTATAAATTATAAATTAAGTTTAACTTTTAAAAAGATAAAATTATTAAATTCTTCTTGATTTTAAAAGTAATCTAAAATTATATTTAAATGAGTTAAATTTATTTTATAAAAAATATTTAATGAATAAATTGGAAATATTTTTTAAATAAAAATATAATAAAATAAAATATATATACCTATTTAAATTTGTTTTGGTAAACAGTTATAAGAACATTAAGATAATCTTACATAAATCTGTTAGATTATGAATCTTAAATAAATTATCAGAAGCATCAAATCATCTATATAAACAATTATTTTCAAATAGTAAGAGCAGTTCTTAATACAATAGTAAAATACGAAAGCGTACATGATCAGTAATTAAGAACACAATATAGATATTGAAAAGTGGTACCCGATCTTCCAAATAAAATCAATGGATAATTAAAAATTATTTAGGTGAGACAATAATGCTCTCTTTGCTAGTAGGAGGTTATGAGAATGTATCTTACAAAAAATGTTATTATGTCATCTCATAAAACTGATTAATGGGATATCAATTTTATATCCTTACCAGTAGAGACCAAGGACCTCTCAACAAGTTCTTGAATACTTAAGTCTATCACAGACTTTTCATTAAACAATCCAACCCATCACAGATCGTTCATCAGAAACTCAATATATATTATCCATAAATTAATAACAATTGTATAATATAATTGATATTTACAAATAATATAATTTATTAATTAATGTTAATCCACAATAACAACAAAATAGAGAATAATAATTTTATATAAGGACATTAAGATAATCTTACATAAATCACCTTCAAATCTTTACATAAGAGAGATGATGGAAAAATAACAAAATCTCTCTATTCCTTCATTTTCTTTTTTTCTCAAATCCACATAAATTAACACTTTAATCAGATTCAAATCATTCGTCTTTTGCCATTTTAAATAATAAATACCTTCAAATCAATTTAAAAAAATCTCAATCATTGCATAAATAAATTTTGAATATACATCAACTGTACACCGCTTAATCCGTTTTTAATTTTAACTTTTTTTAATAAAATACATGTATAGAGTAAAAAATGCATATGTAATGTACTAATACGAGTATTATTTCATTAATAATAAAAAAATAAAACTATTTAAAAAAATATAAATGCTATTTTAAAAAAATAAGAAGGGAAGATATCTAAACTATTATATAAAGGATTCAATGTATCAATTTTAGAATCTAATCATTTTTTCATTTGAATTTTTTAGTTTTAACTATTTTCTAAGAAAAGTTATTTAAAAGTAAATAAAAATGACATAATTATATATATATATATATATATATATATATATATTTTTTTATTTATAATTTTATTATTTTTTATTATCACAGAAAAAAATAAACTTACACGTATCACTATTATACTTGACAGGAAAAATGTCACTCTTTATGTTTTTGTTATATGAGTTATAAAAGAAGAATATGCTAAGATGAAATAAACATACACGTAATCGAGTTATCATCCCATATATATATATATATATATATATATATATATATATATATATATATATATATATATATATATATATATATACACGAAAATGATATTTGGACATATATTTTGAATTTATTTTTGACATAGTGACGTGTCAATCAATTTTCTTATTTAAAAATTTGTTTTATTTTTCTTTTTTAAAATTAAAACACGTGTGGAAGAAGATGGAGAACAGGTTCAACAAAGAGAACCCATGGTTTTCTCATTTGGAAGAGAGCACTGCAACTTGAGAGAAGAGAGAAGCAATGCCTCGCGACGTCATCGAATAGAGAAGTAGGGTCTGAGGTTTAGGGTTCTCAACGACGATGGGTGGTGGTTCGTTTTGACTTTGTTCTTTGTTTCACTCTCACAATCGCCAATGATTCATTTTCGTTCAAATACCATACATGATTGAAATGTTTGTGGTTAGTTGTTTTGTGGGTGAGTTGTAGGGCTTCTCCATTCTATCGTTGTTGTTGGTGTAGATATCATTTAGGATTTAGGTTTTTTCTGAGTTGAAGATGACGACACTAGAACCACTCTTAACGGAAAAAAAATATGACAGCATGAGTCACACAATGTGGGGATTTATGTGCAAATAGGTGGGGAGTTGTGTTGGAGTTTTTGTACAAATACTGGACAATTCTGTCAACCATAAAAATCACATTGCAATCCTCATGAAGAACAAAAAGCTTCATTGGACCCAATCTTAACGAAAAAAAATATGACAGCAGGAGTCACACACATGTGGGGAACCATGTACACAAAATTTAACATAACTCCCCACTTATTTGCACATGGTTCCCCACATGTGTGTGACTCGTGCTGTCTTTTTATTTTGTTAAGATTAGGTCCAATAAATTTTTTTGTTCTTCATGAGGACTACAATGTCATTTTTGTTATCCATATTAACTACATTGAACATATTGTCTCATAATTACATAATTGTCCAGTATTCGTACAAAATATTCAATGCAACTCCCCACTTTTTTGCGCATGGCTCCCCACATTTGTGACTCCTGTTGTCATATTTTTTTTCCATTAAGATTGGATTCAACAAACTCTTTTTTTTTCTTCATGAAGACTGCAATGTCACTTTTTTAGTTCATATTATATACATTGAACATGTCGTCTCATACTTACATAATTGTCTAGTATTTGTATTAAAATCCCAACGCAACTCTCCACTTCTTTGCACATGGTTCCCCACATGTTTATGATTCCCTCTATCATATTTTTTTCGTTAAGACTGGGTCCAACAAACTTTTTTGTTTTTCATGTAGACTGCAATGTCATTTTTGTGGTCCATATTAGGAACATTGAACATGTTATTTCATAAATACATAATTGTCCAGTATTTGTACAAAAAACTCAACGTAACTCCCCACTTATTTGCACATGGTTCCCCACATGTCTGTGACTCCTGCTGTCATGTTTTTTTCGTTAAGATTGGGTCCAATGAAGCTTTCTGTTCTTCATGAGGATTGCAATGTGATTTTTGTGGTTGACATTAGGTATATTAAAGTTGTTGTCTCATATTTACATATTGTCTAGTATTTGTACAAAAACCTCAATGCACCTCCCTACTTATTTGAACATGGCTCCCCACATGTTAGTGACTCCCGCTGTCATATTTTTTCATTAAGATTGGGTCTAATAGACTTTTTAGTTCTTCATGAGGACTTCAATGTCATTTTATGATTCATATTAGGTACATTGAACATGATGTCTCATACTTGCAGAACTGTCCAGTATTTGTACAAAAACTCCAACACAACTCCCCACCTATTTGCACATAAATCCCCACATTGTGTGACTCTTGTTGTCATATTTTTTTCGTTAAGAGTGGTTCTAGTGTTGTCATCTTCAACTCAGAGAAAAAACCTAAATCCTAAATGATATCTACACCAACAGCAACGATAGAATGGAGAAGCCCTACAACTCACCCACAAAACAACTAACCACAAACATTTCAATCACGTATGGTATTTGAACGAAAATGAATCATTGGCGATTGTGAGAGTGAAACAAAGAACAAAGTCAAAACGAACCACCATCCATCGCCGTTGAGAACCCAAACCTCAGACCCTACTTCTCTGCTCGATGACGTCGCGAGGCATTGCTTCTCTCTTCTCTCAAGTTGCAGTGCTCTCTTCCAAATGAGAAAACCATGGGTTCTCTTTGCTGAACCTCTTCCCCATCTTCTCCCACACGTGTTTCAATTTTAAAAAAATAAAATAAAACAAATTTTTAAATAAGAAAATTGATTGACACGTCACTATGTCAAAAATAAGTTCAAAATATATGTCTAAATATAATTTCCGTTTCTTTTTTCATCCAATAGTCCGCTAAATAAAATTCATAGTCTAATGCTGTGACTGTCATGTTAACAACATAGAAATAATAGAACAGGGCCATGATCTCATTAATTTAACTTATAACCTCAGACGTTAGGAATAAAGGCGTTAAATTAAATACTCGTAACTTTTGTGAATAGATCATCTCATGTATGTTAATCGTTTTTTTTTGCATGGCAAAGGTTAACACTTTTCTGTGTATGATATACAGGTTTGGTGCTCAATGACATTGTATTGCAAGTTCCTAGGTGCAATTGAGGACAAAAATTACGACAATTTGAGTAAACGAGCTTAGAATAGACGCTTGTATATCATTTAAACTATACTATAGCCAGGAAGTTTAAATGCAATTCTTTTATCTACCATATCTCTCAACCTTTGAGCGTCCTTAAATCTCCCAACACCAACAAGAATATTGGACATAAGAACATAATCCCCACTGTGTCCTCTCTCCATCTCTAGTACTTTTCTGGTCACCCTCTGACCAATTTTAACATTATTATGAACACTGCAAGCACCCAACAACGTTCTCCACATCACAGCATTGGCAACCTTATGAGGTACCTCTGAAGCAACCTTTTCTTCTTCTTCTAACCTCCCAGCCCTCCCCAGCATATCTATCACCCAACCGTAGTGTTTGATATCTGGCACAAATTCACAATCCTTTACCATTTTAACAAAAAAATTGAGGCCTTCTTCAACCAATCCTCCATGACTACAGGCACTCAAAACACTAAGGAATGTCACACGGTTTGGCCTAAGTCCAGCCTTCTCCATGTTTTCAAAAGTCTCCAGAGCTTCCCTCCCCATCCCATTCATTGCAAAACCAGAGATTGCTGAAGTCCATGATACCAAATTCTTCCTCTGATCAGGTAACTCCTGCAAGAATCTATTCACACTTGCTATGCATCCACACTTTGCATACAAATCAATTAATGCATTGGTAATGCGTATGTCAGAGGAATTGAACCCTCTCTTCTCCGCATATCCATGAGCTGATTGACATATCTTAATACACCCAATATTCGCAATAGCAGGAAAAATGGTCAAAAGAGTAACTTGAGTAGGTTCTATACCATCAACTTCGATCATTTCCCTAAACAAAGTTAAAGCTTTCGTGGGCTGATTCCTGCGTGTGTATCCATCAATAACAAGGGTCCACGACACTACACTCCGAGAAGGCATCTGATTAAACACAGAAAGTGCAAGTTCAACCTCCTCCCATTTGATCAAACCAGTGAGAAAAACATTCCAAGTGACTAAGCTTCTGCGCGGCATTTGGTAGAACACTTGTGCGGCTTCAACTAAAAGACCCGAACTTGAGTACATTTGCAACAGCCCAGTTTGCACGTACACATGAAACTGAAACCCAACCTTGAAAATGAGGGCGTGGAGTTGAATCCCAAAGTGGGTGCAGGTTGGATTGGCAGAAGCGTTAGAAAGAAAGGAAAAAGAGAAGGTGTCAAGGGAAGGGTTAAATATGTTTTTTTTTATCTTAACTTAAGTGAATTTTATAATTAGTTAATTTCAAAATTTTGGACTAATTTAGTCATTTATCTTTCGAAATACATGAATTTAGTCATTTTAATTAAATTTTGTTAAATTTATTTTACATTTCACGTTTCATAACAGTATTTGACTTAACATTAAAACAAATATTTGTCAAACAGTATAAACAATTCAAATACAATATTGAAATGTATACGAAACATCAAATAAACTTAACAATATTTGATTAAAATAATTAAATCTACATATTTCAAAAGATAAATGACTAAATTGATTCAAAATTCACTAAAAATTAAGAGATTAAAAATATATTTAACCGAAACTTTTATAAGGTATCATTATATCGATGATCACGACTAGAAAAAAAAAATACATACTCATATTCATTAATATGAATATTTGATACAAGAACTCAAATTTTATTTTTGTCGTCCTTCAATTATATGTCTTTGTTTTGATAATATACTTTCACTTTTAATATAACAAAATATGAATAATTTTCTTAACATTCTTATTTTAATTCAAATACAAAGAAATGAAATACTTAGCTATTATGCTTGTGTGAAATTATTTTAATTATATTCATTAGTATTTATAGGTATTTACATTTAATTTTAATAAGTAAATTAAAATTTAATTATTTATACGTATATTATAACATTTAAATACATGTAAAACTTTTATCAAATTACCATAGTAGTAATTATTTTCTAACTAATGTTAATCATGACCAATATTAATATTTTTTGTTCAATATCAGTCGAAAACTTTTTGTCTAATGTCGAAAAAGTTATTTTTGACGAATGTGGATTTTTTTTTTCAATCGTCGTAGTTGTTTTTCGGTTAAATTATGTCTTCGATTTATATTTTTATAAAAAAATATTAATTTGATATATTTTTTTATTTGTCTTAATTTAGTTTTTACTTTTGAATTTTTGTCTAATACTATTACTACAATATTAACATTAAAAAATAGATAAGACTTTAATTGTATTAAATTTTTCAAAATAAAAATCAAATTAAGATAAATAAAAAAAGTAAAATCAATTTTTTTTACAAGATCAAATTTGTTTTTCATCAATGTATGCAGTGATTTTTTTTCTAATAGTAATAGAAAAATATTTCAGCTAATATGATGAAATAAATCAATTGATTTTAGCTTAAATAAATGTAAAGATCAATCGAAAACAATCTCAACAAACACTAATCAATAAAATACTTTGACAATTTTAATTAACAGAAATAATTTTAAAACATTAGAAAAAGATAACATCAATCAATATTAACTAACTTAAAAGAAATTATTTATAATATTAATACTAGCGTACACACACGTGCGTTATCACGCAGTATACGCATCTTTTAAATATGAATTATACTATCTTAGTAGGTGATAATAGTGTAATGTTATTAAGTTAATATATAAAATAAATTTATATTTATTACAAATGAAGTGAAATGTTAAAAGTAAAGTCAAATGAATAGAAAAATTAATTGTCGAGAAATAAAAAAATAAGAAAAAAACATTTATTTGTCCTTCCCAAAAAACACTAATTTATTTATCTAGACAACAAAAATTTTGAGGGTTAAATATGTTTTTTTTTTACCTTAACTTTAAGTGAATTTTATAATTAGTCAATTTCGAAATTTTGGAATAATTTAATCATTTTTCTTTTGAAATACGTGAATTTAGTCATTTTAATTAAATTTTGTTAAATTTATTTTACATTTCACGTTTCATAATAATATTTGACTTAACATTAAAGCAAATATTTGTCAAACAGTATAAAAAACTCAAATACAATATTGAAATGCGTACGAAATATCAAATAAACCTAACAATATTTGATTAAAATAATTAAATTTGCATATTTAAAAAATGAATGACTAAATTGGTTCAAAATTTACTAAAAATTAAGAGATCAAAAATATATTTAATCGGAACTTTTATAAGGTATCATTACATCAATGATCACGATTAAAAAAAATAAATACATACTAGTATTTATTAATATGAATATTTGATACAAGAACTCAAATTTTATTTTTGTCCTTCAATTATACGTCTTTGTTTTGATAATATACTTTCAATTTTAATCTACCAGAATATGAATAATTTTCTTAACATTCTTATTTTAATTCAAATACAAAGAAATGAAATACTTAGCTATTATGCGTGTGTGAAATTATTTTAATTATAATCATTAGTATTTTTAGGTATTTACATTTAATTTTAATAAGTAAATTAAAATTTAATTGTTTATACGTATATTATAACATTTAAATACATGTAAAACTTTTATCAAATTACCATAGTAGTAATTATTTTCTAACTAATGTTAATCATGACCAATATTATTATTTTTCGTTCGATATCATTCGAAAACTTTTTGTCTAATGTGGAAAAAGTTATTTTTGACGAATATGGATTTTTTTTTCAACGTTGTAGTCGTTTTTCGGTTAAATTATGTCTTCAATTTATATTTTTATAAAAAAATATTAATTTGATATATTTTTTATTTGTCTTAATTTAGTTTTTACTTTTGAAATTTTGTCTAATACTATTACTACAATATTAACATTAAAAAATAGATAAGACTTTAATTGTATTGAAATTTTCAAAATAAAAATCAAATTAAGATAAGTAAAAAAAGTAAAATTAATATTTTTTTACAAGATCAAATTTGTTTTTTATCAATGTGTGCAGTGTTTTTTTTTTTTTTTTTATTATTAATAAAAAAAATT
>Ga0214544_1006336_pt1 | contig 21926 bp, 15 predicted proteins | sample CNSS3metaG_FD_160074 | JGI IMG/M metagenome (GOLD analysis project Ga0214544, IMG submission 160074) | Root nodule microbial communities from cowpea collected in UCLA plant growth center, Los Angeles, California, USA - CNSS3 | ecosystem: Host-associated > Plants > Roots > Nodule | place: USA...
TCTCTGAATCACACAGAGAACCTTGACCTTAGCTTTCCTAGCAACAACAGTAGCACTCAATCTCCTAGAACACCTCTCAGGAAAAGTTATCGCTCTACCCACACTAGGTTTTTCAAAGCTTCTATTGGAAACACTCAGAGAACTCTCTTGCAGTCACAACACTAGTACTCTAGCTTCTCAAAAAGGTGAGTGAGAAGTAACTCTGAGGTTCCTTAAATAGGGGTTCCAGAAATTAGGTCAAAAAGTTGAACAGTCGCGCCCAACTGACCAGGATAATCGATTATCACTAGTGATAATCGGTTATTCCAGTGTGGTTTATGAAAAACAAATTTTTGAGCAGATAATCGATTATCAGAGGTGATAATCGATTATTCCAGTGCTTTCTTGAAAAAATTGGTTCAGCTCCGGATAATCGATTATTCTAAGTGATAATCGATTATCACTTTGATTTTTCGAGAAATACCAGAATTTTCTTGTACAATACTGATTCTAACTAATCTAATTACATTTTACAAGATAGCTTTAAACATAACAACATATGGTCTTCATATTGTCTTCCAGATGGCTTTCAGGCTTCTTTTATCATCATCAAAATCTTGCTTCAGCATTTAGACTTGTATTGCTTTTACCAACAATATCAGGTACCCTTTTCATAGTTGAAAACATTACACATGATAAACAATTTTACTATTGTCACTGGTTAGGTACATGCAGATTCAACAAAGATACAAGAAAGCTATTGGTTATATGCCTTTTATTTTTTAGGCTTCATCACTAATTGTTGGAAAATTTGGTTGCCTGAAAAAGAACAATGCTACTGCAAAATAATGCATGTAATTATTTTCTTAGAATGAAAAATAATCTTATTAAATTTGGTACTAATCATATCACAAAGTAACAACCTAGATAATATTAATTAAAAATATCAATAAGCCAAATAGGTCTAACCTTCTTTCACATGATAAAGGGAAATGAGATATTTGTAAAAGTATTGTGACAATCAAGTTAATCATGTTGATTTAAAGGTAGGATTTCGTTAAAGGTTTTAGTACTGTTTATTATTATTTTTTTCATAACTATTAATTTAGAAATTTGATTAGAGAATCAATTTTACCTTATCTTTGAATCTGTTCCACCATAAAACTTAAGGTTTTAAAGTTAGGACCAAATATATTTAAGACTTGAATAACCAACCGTGATGACATGAAAGAATAATAAATATTGTAACTTCAATCCCTCTCTAATTCCTCTAATTAGTTATGTGTGATATTGGACTTCAATGATACACTATTAAACCATTAATACATGTTTAACTAAGCACATATATATATATATATATATATATATATATATATATATATATATATATATATATATATATATATATATATATAAATAAATAAAGAGATAAATCAGTAGTTTAGACACTATATCATAAATGGTACATCTTAAGTAGGTGACACTCGTAACATTTATATAAAATGCTATTTAGAATAAAAAATAATCAAGGGAAACAGAAAGGTTCATAAAAGTAAATAAAAAGTAAAACAACAATTGCTATCTACATCTCTTATAGTATTTTTTTTTTCTTTAAATCTCTTAAACCAATAACTTGACGTATTTGTATCTATTAAAAACAAATTTGATCATCTAAAGCAAAGTTGTTGCTTACCTAAAAAAATATAGAATTCAGTTGATGCTTACCTAAGAAAAACCTGCAAAGGAAGTAAAGTTGTTGAAAAGAATGTATTGAAAGAAAGTAATCATAAGCCAAATAGGGAAATCTCCTCACTAATGGAAATTAAATAAATGAATCTGAATCATGAAAACTTCATAATTAAATGGTACATTTAATTAATAGGGATAAGGAATCAAACAATAATTTCAATGAGGAGTTAGTACTCAATAATTACAATAGTGTAAAATACATTTGGAGTTTCTTTTTTGTGATTATTTTTACCAATATTTATTAGTACTCAATAGTTGCTTGCATGTTAGAATATGTAGAATGTGAATAAATAGTGAACAATAAATAGTGATTATTTGAAGTGAAATGGAAATTAACATTATTTGAACAATAAAAAGTCTGTTAATAATAAAAAGTCTGCCACAGCCTTCAAAATAAACCCAGTTTTAAAATAGCCTTTAAAACATTTACATAATCCAGCCTTGCCCCCAAGGTTTCACTTCAAATGTTCAGCTTACCATTATTTACCCTCATTTTTTTTTTTGTGAATGCCAAAAGATAATACCAGGAACTTGAGCTTTAACATTCTGCTTCTCCATTAAAGTTGTGCACTAGCTCTAGACCAAACAAATTAATATATCCACACGCACCAAAACATAATCCATTGATCCATTTTCGAGAAACATGTTTCTAATCCATGTGATGTGCATTAATAGCTACTCTCATAAAGATCATCTAATCACGATGAAAATATAAAAATGGCTAATGACACATAAACACACATTAACAAGTTAAAGAACACTAGGATCCAAGAAAAGCAATTTCTCACACATGCCACAGTAATATTCCCATGATCCCCTCTCTTCCTGGATTGAAGAACAATTAGCCCTATAGCCATTGGAAAATCATAAAAGAGAAGTGAATCAACATTACTAATGATGAAATATTAACTCCTAAACTCTAGCCCCCACTTCCCCCATAATGCCTAAAACTGTAAACAGCATATAACAAGTTTATCTAGCGCACATGCCTCTGTTTGAGGGTTTATTTTCTTATTCAATCATCATTACTCGAGGACATATTAAGCAACATAGCTTTCCTAAATAGTAGACTGGATCAGCATGATGTTGGATTTAAAAACCTACCTGGTACTACCTTCTGGCACAATGACAATGGCACATTTCATAAGCAATGCATTAGAAACAGAGGATGGATGAAATTTCAAAAGATTTGTTCCTGCATACCTTCGACCATTAGACTTTTAAGCTGTAGATTCTAAAATTCAAAACTTTCACAAATTTTAAGATAAGTAACCCAATGAAGATGGCCAAAATTACCACAAAGATGTCACTTATGAAGCCAACACTACAAATAGAAAACAAGTTTCTTCAGATCACTTGAATCTCTTTTATCTCATAGAGAAAGGCATCAGCAAGCATATTAAAGACATGTCCAGGATTAATATGCTGAAAAGTAGAAATGGTGTGGAGGTTGCTCTGCAAATCTTGAATTGCTAAAAACTAAAAACTGCAGAAAAAGTCAAGGGAAAAATCTCATGAATAAAAATTGAATTTAACATCACAGATCATGCTAGAATTGAACATACGCAATATATAAAAATAGAGGATGGCACAAGGAGCAAATGACCATTCACTTACAAGAAAATTTCCTACAATTAACTACGCTCCAGTCATTCAGGTACCTCCTCCAACTTTGCCTGCAATAGTAGCCTTCTAGTTGGAAACAAAACAAAAAAAGCAGTCACCACAACAATATAGGACTTCGTTGATTTGCTTGTCACTATTAATTAGTAGAAACAATTTTCAAAGTAATTGTTTCCAGATCAAATGATATTAAAATCAAAAGAGAGAAACAGTTAGGTTGACGTTTTAAATTGTTCTATTGTTTTTCATTCTTTTTTACATTTTCCTCAATTACACTAAACTTCGTGTCCTGCACCACCGTTCACTTACAATCATAGCGTTAGAATCATGAGTAGTATCCTCTTATTGATTTTTTTCACTACCTGCACTAACTTTTAATCAATATGCATTAAGTAAGTTGCAGCTCGTGCATGGTTGAGAAATGAAAGTCAAGGTTATTGGTAATGAGTAACCTACCTTAAAATCTTTGCAGAAACAACCTACCCTAAAATATTTGCAGAAACAACCTAACCAAGCAAAAATAGGAAAAAGGGGAACATCAAACATAACAAAAGCAACAAACCCAACAAATAATAGGAGAATAGTAATATTGCCTGAACGTGACAGCAATGGAGGTGCGAAACACGAACGTGCAGCAATGGACGTGCGAAACACGAATGTGAACAGAGGAGATCAACTCCAATGGAGGAACGAACGCAAATGATGAAGGAAAGGAAAATGGAGAAGATGATGATAGAATGATGATCGGCGAATGCGAACGGTGAACGACACGTGCGAATGGTGAACGACAAACGGCGAACAGCGAACCCAAATGGCAAACGCGAACAAACCTCAACAGCAACAGGCGAACACTGGACAGAAACGATGAGACCCGTGGGGAGTAAATGGAAATGAAAAAAAAAGGAAAAGTCTGGAAACGTGAAACATCATTGAGAAGTGGGAAGGATAAATGAAAAATAGAATATTTTAGACCTATTATACTTAAAACAATTATAAAAAGTCTTATTTAATATTCTAAAAATGTTACTGAATCACTTTTTATACCTATTTTAGACCCAACAGGAATTAAAGAACTCATTTTATTCATTAAATTATTATGGTCTCTCTTTTTTATACTTAATAAATTTGAACAGGTATAATATATACATATAAAAAACTAATTTTGCACTAGTGAAAGGAAAAATAACCAAAATTGGAGTGCTAACAAACTCTTTGGAAATTTGCATTAATAAAAAACTCATATTTTCTACCAATTTTGTTTTGAAATTCTTTTTGTAGGAAATACTTGCAAATTTTGTTGTGAAAAGAAATTTTCAAGAAATTGCTACCAATTTTCTTACAAAATATTTTGTATTAAACACTTTTCGCAACAAATTTTGTAGGAAATACTTGCAAATTTTATAATTTTTTAGGAAATGATTATCCACGAAGGAATTACCTACCAATTAAAATTATTAGAAAAAATGACAGAAAAAAGTCTTTTCTTGCAAATTATTTTAACAAATTTGTAAGAAATATCCCATGTAATATTAGAATTTCTAGTAGCGTTGATAAATAATATAGTAAGATCTGCAAAAACATAGTTCAAATAAATTAAAATTCCCTTCAACTAAGACCACAAGCAAATTGCTGCAACACATTCAAAGAAAATATGCTGAATGAATTCCTCCTTCTCTTTGTACGAAGAAAAGATAGAGCACAAATGGAGACCTCTACATTGTACTTCTGTGTCAACAACAATCCTATTGTGTAATACTTTCAATAAAACTAATATTTTTGATGGGGGAGTGGACAACGACTAAATTAAATTTCCCCAATCTTTAAGATCAAAATCTATAGTAGAGCTAGATTCTATTACTTTATAGTTCAACATTTGCACTTAAAAAATAAAACACTACAGAGAAATCTGCCAAACTTTAGAAACTTTTACATTTAGAGGAAGGACAAACACTAATAATAACATATATGCCTTTCTGGGAGCACCACAAATTAATCCATTAATTTATCTTTTCTCTATTATGAACAATCCAAAATGTGTATTTTAAAAATTGAAAGAATTGTTCTAGTAGTGAAAACAAAAATGAAAACCAATCTTTATTAATTTATTTTTCAAACATAGTTTTCTATTTTCTTTACAAGTTATTTATATTGTTTACATTACTTCTTCAATTAATAATATATATAATTAGTCTAATTAAAGTATTTTCGTCTACTTTTAACAAACATAAATGTATTTAAATATTTAATAATTTTATACACTATTTTAATATAATGGTTCATGTTATAATAATATGTAATATTCTTGTACATATTTAAAATCAATTTTTCGAATTTATTTATTTTTTACAACAATTTTCAAGTTTATTAACCATTTTTTAACTATTTAGTAAACCGTTCAACCACCGCATTTTGTGGAGTTCTAGGAGTGAAAAGTTATGCTTTATACCATGTTTTCACAAAAATGCTCAAATTTTTCATTTTCAAACTCTCCACCATGATCACTCTTTAGAGAGAATATTTTAGAACCTTTTTCATTTTCTAAAACCTTAGCATGTTTCTTAAAATCTTCATTTTCTACACAACACCTATAACACAGGGGGTTCGGCAGATTCAGTTTCAACACAAAATTACTAAAACGTAATTGTAGTTTTGATTAAACAGTCACGAAAACAACAATGATTTCTTGCTTCGAATAAAATTTATGTTGACATGAGAAACCAAGGTGATATGCTTCTTGAAGATTTAATGAAGATTTAATGAAGCCCTTTTGAACTATCTCAAAGCCATTACCATTGGAATAAATCCTACATTGATGAAGGAAAGGAGATTTGATGATATTCATGTTGATCAAGGTTGGAACGTGTGCTCTCTACATAGTTACATCATTAAGAAAGTGTATTTGAAGTTTGTAATTCATATTGTATACCTTGTAGCATTAGTTAGATGTATTTGGTCTTTGTTATGTTTTTTAATATGTTGAATGGTTTTTCAATAGGTGAAAATGTGTCTTTTAATCTGTTGAATGGTTTTTCAGCAGGTTAAAAGGTTGGCTGCAGTACTCTTAAACTGCAACAAATTCAATCAGTTGATTTATTTTTTAATTGACTGATTTCACTTAAGTCAAGTGAAATCAATCGATTGATTTGAAAATCAACCTGTTGAATTTCGTAAATGTTTGACTATAAAAGCTGTGATTTTTGAAAGAGAGGTTTGTTGATAATTTTTTAGCGTGAAATTATTCTGGAAACTCGTTGAAACTCTCTCCTTCGTGATCAATTCTTAGAGCTTTTGACTTGGTTTGAAGCTTAGAGAAAGTGGTTTGTGGTAGGCTGGGTTGTACTGCCACTGAGGTTTGATCTTTCTCAAGCTTTGTGTGTGTGCTTGGTGGTTTTCCAGTTCTGCAAGAGGGTTCTTGCTGTGTTGGATTGACTCTTGTGTGATTCAAGAGTCTTTTGTGTGGTTTTTGCATATTTTAAATGTGTAAGGATGGACACTTTGTAAATCTTTTGAAATAGTGCATAGTCAAGCTCAGGTTGCCTTGACAAACTAGATGTCGCTCAGGTTTAAGTGAACCAATATAAAAATCTCATGGTCTCCTCTATTCTCTAAATTTTCAAGAACTTGTGTTTTAATATCATCTTTTTCATGTTCTTGCATGTTTTGACATCTGCAGTACTGAGCATGCTTGCATTATCATTTAGAACTTGTCTTGATCATTCTTATGCATTATTCCTAGTTTAAAACTCGAATATGCATTTATGCATTTTTCTCAGTATTTTAATCGATTTTTTTCCTATTTCAATCAGTTGATTATACTATAACAAAATATGTTTAGTAAAATCAATCGATTAACTCTGTTTTTGGTCGATTGAAACTGTACAGTTCAGTAGTGCTTGTATCTTAACTTGGGGATCTAATTGATTCAATTAAAGGTGGTTTTTAGCTTTCAAAGATAGCCTAAATTTTTAACTAGCCAATTCAACCCCCCTTCGTGGCATTTCAACCATTTCAAAACTAACAATGTCACCCATCATAGATTACAAACTTAATTGGTTTCATTATTCCTCATGAAACTCGCTATTAAACAACTAAGCGGATGTTAACCACAAATTCAACATGCAATTAACAAAGCAAACGTTCATGAATTTGTCACAGTTCATTAAGCATGGAAATCAACCAAAATGAATTTCCCACTCTAAAAATTAAGCAAAAACAGATTGGGTTCTTCAATTAAAACGCAAACGCAAATCCACAATGAAGAGATAACAAAACCCAATCGAACAAAACATTAATCTCAAGGTTTCATTTCATTCTTTGCAAGGAATCAATGCTTATGAAAATTAGTTTCCCATGGAATTCGAATCAACAACAAAATATGAACTGAAATGCATAGTAAAGAGGAGAAAATAAGACAGAAAATGCAAATTCAAAGAGATAATGTGCAGAAAACGTTACTAATTCCTCCAATTTGTGAAAGAATCAACAAAATGCATGAACCCTAAACGTGGGTGCTCTCCAAAACGTCAAAACAGATTGGGTGAAGAAGAAGAAAAAGTGGCTGCCATGCTAAAAAATCCTAAACAAACGTGGTCATATCAAATCTGCCACTCCTATTTACACAAAATTCATTCTGCTGCTCAGAATTACAAAAATGCCACTATAGGCTGAAAGTGCTGGCCCAATAATGTGGACGGCATGATTAACATGGCGCAAACGTCACAATGATATGGAAATGACGTGGCAACTGTCTTCATCTGAAGATTAATGTCCAAGATCCAAAATTGCTTCACCCAAATACCTAAAAATAATTAAAAACGAAAATTAGGCCAAATAATGTGAAATTAACCCAAATTCGGAACAGTGGCTCAATAAAGCCAATAGATGAAAACACATTAAAGATAAACAATTAAGCACTGAACAACTATAAAATGGGTACATAAAGGCTAGTGGAATGGAGGAAAATAATGACTAATCACACCGAATAAGTGATCATCGCAAAAGAAAGACAAACAACAAGAGACACAAAGTGTAAGGGTAAGCTAGTTTATAAAAGAAATAATCATATAACATTTAAACCTGTTACATTATAAAATAGCATATTTCAAGCATTCAGAAAAAGAAATATCAAACATATAATTGCAGACTTTCTAGATTCAATTATCCGGATCTATGCATTGACTCAAACATAGAAGTTGTGCACTTGTCATAAAAATGGATTATGGCAAAGGCCCTGACTCCACTTGGTCTAATGAAAAAGTGGATTGCAGCAAAGGCCCTGGCTCCACTTTGCCTAACTAACATGAATCAATTTCCTCTAGACAGGGTAAGTTACTTATGGCATCGGTAGATTAGTGGTCCCACCCCTAATCCCGCCATAAGAACCTCCTTCAACTCTCACCACATAGGCCACGACACTCTATATGAGTTTGTAAGCCTAGTAGAGTATAGGATAGATTCTGACCAACACATATCCCTAGCCAATGCATAATAGCCTACTAGTGAGGACCACACTTCTTCGTTAGAAGCACAATCCTTATGCAACAAACGATTCAAATCAACTTTCTCATTCCATTCCATTAAGATCCACTTTCACTCTCTTACCATCATCACTTTTCCTCAAAATCCAACACCTCAAATCAAAGATGCAATCTAACTTTAACCATCTCATTCCACTGATTCTCCTTCATACTTTAAACCTTATCACTTTTCCATAAAACATACCCGCCAATCATACACAACATACACAACTCATTCATCATATTCACATATCATATTCCATAATTTCATTTAATAAGCACTTTATAGCAAAAATGTTTGAGAACAACAAGTAAAACTTCATAAACACAAATAAAAACACAAATGTCACACATGATAGAGGGAAGATGATAATTCATGTTAAAGGTGGAGAAACATTTTCGTTTCTTGTACCAATTTAGGTTTTTTGCAGTATTTTGTTCCAATTTGAATGGTTGAATCACAAATTATGTTGAACCCTAATTCGAATTCCATGAGGCGCTAAGTTTACGTGTTGATTCTTTGCAGATATTGAATTGAAACCTTGAGATTAGTATTTTGTTCGGTGGAGTTTTGTTAAACTCTCCATTCTGAATTTGTGTTTGGGTTTAATGAAGAAACCATTTTGTTTTTTCTTAATTTATAGAGTGGAATCGTTGTGTGTTCATGCTTAATGAACTGTAGCAGATTCATGAATGTGTGCATTGCTTAATTGCACTTGAGTTTGAGTTAATTCATGCTTAGTAATTAATTCGGGTCTCATAAGAGTTAATAGAACCATTTTTATTTGTAATCCGTTATTGGTGGATTTTCATTTGAAGTAAGGAATCAACGTTATTTTTACATCGTTTTTACACATCTGTATTTAAGTTTTCAATTGTGTGTTACATCTGTAAATCTGCCAACCCCCCCCCCCTTTGTGTTATAGTGTTGTGTTCATCTTGAAATTGAAGTTTTGGACGAAAATTTTGGTCATTGGGAGACAACTTGGTTCAACTTTCATATACTGCATTTAATCTATTTTAATTTGGTGGGGTACACCCTCTATCAAATTTGGCGCCGTTGTCGAGGACCAACAGTTTTGTTCTAAGTAAAACTTTCAATGTGTTTGTGTTTGTATATGTTGGTGTTTGTGTTTGTGTTTGGTGTTTTGGTGTGTGTGTAGTTCAGGTGTGGTTGAGTTGGTATATGTTGATTGTGGTAGTGTTTCTGTGTGTGTTGTTTGTGTTGTAGAGTGAATAATGTCATGGCGCATGAATAATGTCAATTCTAGTGTAGTGAATAGTGTTGAATATTGTTCAATTTTGGCATTTAACTTGTGGAATTTAGTTTTGGTAGCTACGGTGGTTGTTTTGACTTAAAAAAATTTCTCCCCACTTCTAAGATCTTCAACATGATGGGAAAAATGGCTAGAATAGCTATTATGGTGTGAGTTGAGAGATTCAAAAAAATTTTGGACTGATTTTTAGTCAAACTTCAGAAGATCATAACTTTTGCTTTGGTTATCAGAATCAACATTATTTTTATGCATTTGGGGTGAAATTGAATTTCCTACCTTGTCGGAACCCGCTTATTCAGTTATCAAATTTAAAAAAAAATTAAAAATACTTGCACTTTGAGTTTTGAGCTGATTATTTTTTGTTGAACTGTTTGATCACTTAAAGGACAATCCTACCAATTTTCAAGTCATTTAGAGTTCGTTTGAGCATACTTGTAGTTTTACCCTTTGTTATGCTAATACCACTGGAATTAATGTATTTTGGTGCATGACTAGGGGAAACCCAAGTGAATTATGACCCATTGACCCTGAGATTGATAAGACCTTCCACAGAGGACGTAGGCATCTTAGGAATCCATCTTTGCATGCTGACTATTCTGTGACTTTTCCTGATTCTCCTCATACTCCTAACACCCCTCATTCTGTTCATTCTTTGCATTCTGATCATACTATTTATTCTGATCATTCTGATTTTCATACTAATAATATGGCTTAACTTCCTCCACCTCATGAAAGAACAATGAGTGAGCTCACTGCACTAGAGTTCACTTATGACAGTTTATTCATTCAATATCCTGAGGCGGAAGTTCCATATGTTTTAAAAACTGGATTAATACACTTGTTGCCAAAGTTTCATAGCCTTGTAGGTGAGGACCCGTGCAAACACTTGAAGCAGTTTCATGTTGTGTGTTCCACCGTTAAGCTTGTAGATGTCCAAGAAGACCATGCCTACTTGAAGGCCTTTCCTCATTCCTTGGAGGGTAATGCAAAAGACTAGTTGTACTACCTTGCAGTCAGGTCCATCACGAGCTGGGATGACTTGAAGAGATTGTTCCTGGCCAAATTCTTCCCTGCTTGTAAGACAACAACCATAAGGAAGGAAATTTTTAGCATAAAGCAACAATTTGGGGAGACCCTCAATGAATACTTGGAGAGGTTCAAGAATCTTTGTTCAAGTTGCCCCCACCATCAAATCTCTGAACATCTACTTCTACAATATTTTTAGGAAGGCCAGCACCACATGGATAGTAACATGATTGATGCCGCAAGTGGTAGCGCTCTTGGTAACATGACCTTAACTGCAGCTAGACAACTAATCGAGAACATGGCTTCCGATTCTCAATAATTTGGCACAATGAGTGATGCCATGAGTGATGCCATAGTTGTTAGAGGATTTCATGATGTAGGGGCAGCCGAATACACCAAGAAGTTGGAGAGTAAGATTAATGATCTTACCCCACTGGTCAACCAACTTGCTTCAAATCAAAGAGCTCCAGCTACAAGAGTTTGTGGCCTTTGTACATCCGTTGATCATTTCACAGACTCTTGCCCAGCATTGCAACAACAGGCCCTTCTTCTTCTACACTAGTGGATACTCATCAGGCGAATGCAGCTAATATTTTCGATAACAATAGGCCCCAACACCAGGATGGAGAAATCACCCTAATCTGAGTTGGGGAAACCAGGGTAACCAACAATAGCAAAACCAACAGTTTCAAAACGCGCATCTACCTCCTCAACAAAGAGTTGCGCCTACACAAGCTGCTCTTGTTCCACTTGTACCCACACAAGCTCTAGCTCATGCTGCACCTGCACCTACCTCTTCTACTTCATTGGAAGAGTTGGTTAGAATGATAACACTTCAGGATATGCAATTCTAGTAGGTTACTAGAGCCTCAATCCAGACTTTAACAAATCAAATGAGGCAGAAGCTACACAACTTAATCAAGCATAGGCTCCAAATTCTGATAAGTTGCCATCACAAACGGTGGAGAATCTGAGAAATGTGAGTGCCATCACATTGAGATCTGGGAAAAAGATTTAAGTTCCCACTCCTGAGCCTACACCTCAAGAGGAAGTTGACCTTGCTGCTACACATCAGAGAAAGCATGATGATGCTCATGTAGCCCTTCCTTCCACATTTGTTATACCTTTCATACCTCTTCCCCTCCCTCCGAGAGCTATTCCAAGATAGATGATGGAAGAGGTTGACAGGGAGATCCTAGAAACATTCAAGAAGGTGGAGGTGAACGTACCTCTTTTGGACGCCATCAAACAGATTCCCAAATATGCTAAGTTCTTGAAGGAGCTATGCACACACAAGAGGAGGCTGAAGGGCAATGAGAGGATAAACATGGGGAGCAACATATCTGCACTGATAAGTTAATTTGTTCCTCAAATCCCTAAAAAGTGTAAAGACCCAGGTACATTCTATGTTCCTTGTATTATTGGTAATAATAAGTTTGAGAATGCTATGCTTGATCTGGGTGCTTCGATTAATGTCATGCGTCTGTGTATTTTCAATTCTTTGTCTCTTAGACCATTGCAACCGACTGGTGTGGTCATTCAATTGGCAAATAAAAGTGTTGCCTACCCTGTTGGTTTCATTGAGGATGTCTTGGTTCGGGGGGGTGAACTGATTTTTCCTGCTGATTTTTACATTCTTGATATGGAAGAGGGATTTTCCCGTGGTTCTACCCCACTCATTTTAGGGAGACCATTTTTAAATACAACTCGAACAAAAATTGATGTCCATGCTGGCACTTTATCCATGGAGTTTGATGACATTGTCGTACGTTTTAATATTTTGGATGCCATGACACATCCTTCTGAGGATCACTCTGTTTTTCACATTGATATCATTGATCATGCTATTGATGGCCATATTTCTAATTTCCACTCTTTGCATGCATTAAAATATTCATCTGTGTCTGAGTTATCTGAGTTTGCATACATTGATGTTCTTGATTCTAATTCTGATTATGATACTAAATATGATGTGGATAATGTTGAATCTGCTGAGTTTGACTCTCTATGTGTTGTACCTATTGACTTTGATGTTATACAATCAAATTGCACTAACCATGTTGTAGGAAGTACATATGCATTTGATTATTATGTTGAGCTACGGGATGTGGAACCCATTTCTCCCTCCCTTCTAGTTCCTGATATTCAGCCAGCATCCAGCACTCTAGAGTTGAAACCCTTACCAGACAACCTCAAGTATGTTTACTTGGAGGAAGAGGATAAATTGTCCGTCATCATTTCCACCTCCCTCACTGCTGAATAAGAATAGAGGTTGTTGCATGTTCTTAAAAAGCACAAGAAGGCAATTGGATGGACATTGGCTAACATTCCTGGTATTAGCCCATCAACATGTATGCACAAAATATTGTTGAAAGATGGAGCAAAGCCAGTGAGACAACAACAAAGGCGACTCAACCTTGTCATCTCAGATGTTGTTAACAAGGAGGTGACCAAGCTTCTACAAGCTGGGATCATCTACCCCATTTCAGACAGTCAGTGGGTCAGCCCTATCCATGTTGTTCCCAAAAAGACAGGCCTTACTATAGTCAAGAATGAAAAAGAATAGTTGATTCCAACAAGAGTGCAAAACAGTTGGAGAGTTCGCATCGACTATAGAAGGTTAAATCAAGAAACCAAGAAAGACCACTTCCCCCTGCCTTTTATTGATCAAATGCTTGAGCAATTGGCAAGTAAGTCCAACTATTGTTTTCTTGATGGTTTTTCTAGTTACTTTCAAATTCATATTGCACCTGAGGACAAAGAGAAAACCACATTCACGTGCCCCTTTGGCACTTTTGCCTATAGGAGGATGCTGTTTGGCGTATGCAATGCCCCTAGCACATTCCAGCAGTGCATGCTTAGCATTTTCAGTGATTTTATTGAAAAATGCATAGAGGTGTTTATGGACGATTTTACTCTGTATGGATCCTCTTTTGATACATGTTTAGAGAATCTCGACAAAATTTTGAATAGGTGCATCCAATCTAACCTTGTTTCCAATTTTGAAAAATGCCATTTCACGGTAAAATAAGGCATAGTTTTGGGGCACATCATTTCGAGTAAGGGCATTGAAGTTGACCCTGCCAAGATTTTAATTATTTCACAATTGCCTTACCTCTTTTCTGCGCGAGAGGTTTGTTCTTTTCTTGGCCATGCAAGATTTTACAGGTGCTTCATCTAGGACTTTAGTAAGAAGGCTTTCCACTATCCAACTTGCTGTAAAAAGATGTTGACTTCATTTTAAGTGATGAATGCAAAGAGGCTTTTGGTTGCCTAAAGAAGGCCCTGACTACCACTCTGATCATTGAGGCGCCTGATTGGATAGCCCCGTTCGAGCTGATGTGGGATGCATCCAATTATGCATTGGGGGTTGTTCTGGCTCAAAGGATTGATAAGCAGCCAAGGGTAATCTACTACACCTCCAGGACATTGGATGCTGCCCAAGCAAACTACACCACAATAAAGAAGGAGCTTTTTGCGGTTGTTTTTGCGCTTGAAAATTTTAGATCTTAGCTGCTTGGTTCTCCTGTTGTTGTGTTTACTAATCATGCAGCTCTTAAGTACCTGTTGAAGAAGGAAGAATCCAAGCCTCGGCTGATTAGATGGATGCTCTGGCTCGAGGAATTTGATTTGGAGATCCGTGATAGGAGTAAAGCACAAAACTTGGGTGCAGACCACCTGAGCAGGATTGAGAGGTCTGATGATGATGCTTCACCGATCCAGGATGACTTTCCCAATGAAAGTTTGTTGACACTCTCTGCTTCTTTTCCCTCCCCATGGTTTTCTAACATTGTGAATTATCTTGATGCTTCTGTTTTTCCTCCCCTAGCATCCATAGCTCAATGTGATAAACTCAAGAGCGATACTAGGTATTATAGTTGGGATGACCCCTATTTGTGAAAGATGTGCAGTGATCAAGTTACCAGGAGATATATTCTGGACCACGAGATTGACTCGGTCCTTCAATTTTGTCATGCATCTGCACCTGGATTGTGGATTTTACTGGCACACCATCTTCAAGAATGCGTGGAGGATTTGCAACACAAGTGAGCAATGCTAGAGAGCGAGATGAGCCATTTCTTGGAGACAACACATGCGTCAACAACCCATGTTGTTTTGTGAGGTCTTCGGTGTTTGGGGTATAGATTTCATAGGCCCTTTCCCTGTTTCTTTTGGTTTTACTTACATCTTACTTGTTATTGATTATGTCTTAAAGTGGGTGGAAGCTAAAGCCACCAGGACTAACGATGCTCAATTTGTTATAGACTTTGTTAGGTCTCACATATTTTGTAGGTTTGGAATTCCTAGAGTTGTCGTTAGTGACTAGGGCACCCATTTTTGTAATAGGTCCATGGGGGGCTTTGCTTCGGAAGTATGGGGTTATGCATAAGATTTCCACACCATATCACCCTCAAACTAACGGGCAAGCCGAGATATCAAGTAGAGAGATCAAGCGGATCTTGCAGAAGATTGTACAACCCAACCGAAAGGATTGGAGCAACAAACTTGAAGACGCTCTCTAGGCTCATAGTACTGCTTACAAGTCACCTATTGGGATATCTCCCTATCGGGTCGTCTTTGGTATGCCATGCTACCTACCAGTGGAAATAGAGCACCGAGCCTATTGGGTTGTCAAATCATGCAACTTCTCACTTGATCAAGCTGGGGAGTAAAGAAAGTATTAGCTGAATGAGTTAGATGAGATTCATTTGGAAGCATATAATAACTCTATATTCTACAAAGAGAAGACCAAGAGATTCCATGATAACTCCAAAGCTAGGAAGGAATTTATTGTTGGTCAGCAAGTGTTATTGTAAAACTCCAAACTTGGTCTCATGGGTGGTAAGTTGCGATCAAAGTGGATTGGTCCTTTTGTGGTGACTAATGTTTATCCTTATGGTGCAGTTGAGATCAAGAGCCAATCCACCGATAAGATCTTCAAAGTGAATGGGCATCGTCTGAAGCCATTCCTCAACAACCCTGCCTTGGTGGATATTGTTGTAGAGGAGACTTCCTTGCTTGACCCCACTTCTGTTTCACCATGATTCAAAGAGTTTTCTTTTTCCTTGCTTACTTTTATTACACTTGTCCAGGCCCATCTGCTGATGTTTCATTGGTTGATATTATGCTGAGTCAGATTAAGACAATGTGTAGTTTAAGTGTGGGGGAGTCTGTTTGTTGTTGTGTCCTTTTGTTTGTTTCCATTTTGTTAATTTGTGTTAAAATTTTGTTTTCTGTTTGGGACAGTCACTTCACTTTTGGAGGATGAGTTGTTGGTTGTTCTGTGCACTGATATCCTTGCTTTCTCTTTGCATGTCAAGTTTATTTTGAATTGTTTTACCCTGTGTGAGAATTTGAGCCACTCTCTGTTCTTTCTTATGTGATATATGCCTCTTGAATGCTTGCACAATGGCCTTCGCTTGACTCTTTCTAATGCTTTTCTGATTCACATGCAAGTTTGGATATGATTTTGGCAATTTTGTTCTGATGAGCCTATAGCCAGATGAGCCTACCTTGGACTGTTTCCGTTGATAGCCCTTTTTGAGCCTGCATACCCTTTCATTGTTCTACAACTTATTACAAGCCCTTAACCTGAAAAACCATGATTCATCTTGCCTTAGGAAGTTTTGGAGCTTTAGAATTGTTTTGAGAATATGTGTTATCCTTTAAGTGTGCTTGCGCACAATAAGTGTGGTTGTGCACACACACCTGTTTTGTTCATGGATTGCTCATTTATACATTTTATGTCGGACTTGAAAACAGTTTTTTCTCTACTCTAAAATGAAAAGAAAAAAAATAAAAAATGAAGAAAAAAAAATGAAAATAAAGAAAAGAGGTTTGGATTTTGTAACATTCTGCGAGAATTGAATATGGAGGTGTTGGAGTTTGGAATGACTTTCATGCTTGATTTTGACGTATTTCCCCATTGGTCCTCTATTTCCTTTGGTTCTTTTTAGCCACTTATCCATATGTTCCACACGTTGTCCTCAGCCCCATTACAACCTTGAGAAGTCCTTCTGATCTTGATTTGCATGTGTTTTGGTTTGGTTGTTGGTTCTAGAGGCTTGCCAAGTTTGTTTGATGTTCATTTTTTAGGGGTGCTTTGAGAGTAAACAGAAGCCTGAAGATTTGAGTGATATAGTCTATATTTTGTGAGGTTATGTAGCTTTCAATTTACCATGAGATGAACTAAGTACTTGACATGTTTTGAATTGCTTGGATGATGTTCATGGATACCTTGCAACTTTGAATCATTTTGTGTTGGATATGTTTCCATTTGTCTGTTTCGAGTCTGTTTGTCTTGTGTCTCTTTTTGTCTCTCTTGTTATGTCTGTGATGTCCTTGCTTTGCTTTACTTTTTAATTTTGCTTACTTTTTAATTTTGCCCAGGAGTGCAAAAGGGTAACTGTGGTCGATTTTGATGATTCATTATTTTGGTGTGATTGTGTAATATATCTAATTGTATTGTAAATATGTTTATTTCGTTAGCTCACCCTATCTGCTTGTGTGTGGCGATGATCATATACGTGGTATACGTGAGCAGATAATGTTGCAGGTGGATCTGGTAAAGCGTAGAGTCGAAACGAGGCTAGACTTGGGATATTTCATCATGGATTTATGTTTTATGATTTTAAGTCATTTGTAAACTCTTATGTTATCAGACTTTAATTTTATAATGGATATTTACTCGTTTGGATTTTAGTTATTGTCATGGTGAAATAAAAGTTTTAAAATTTCCCACATTTTTTGGGAAATAGATTTATAATTAATGAGATTTTAATTTCTTACGTTATTTTATTTATTTAAATCTGTAATATCCGGTAGGGATGTTACATTCTTCACAATAATTGGAGAACAAATAATTGTTAGACAAGTGTCATAAAGAGGGGGGTTGAATTGATGCTTTTAAAAAAAATTGTGTTGATATCTATACTTAAGAAAATATCCTTTTTTAAATTATTAATTAAGTGTGTTACCGGAAGTGTAAAAAAGAGGTAAAGGAAAGAAGAAATTCACACAATAATATATACTGGTTCAGGTATAGCCAACCCTGCATCCAGTTCCTAGTCACCTCAGTGTGAGAATGACAATCCCAATTCACTATCTGTAGAGTATTTCTAAAGATTGATTAACACTTATCTTGAGCCCTTTGAAGATGTGACAACACCTTCCTTGAATTACACAAGGGATGAAACACCTCCTCTGTACAAAACAAACGATGAAAATTACTACTAAAAAAATGATGCATTGTCTCCTAAAAAGTAAGAGTATAAAGATAGAAACATAATTATAAGAAATAGTTTCAATTCAAAAGATATTTTTATTTTTGAAAATCTATAGAAACATAATTTAATTAATTTCAATAAAATCAAATAAATTCAAAAATTAAATTTTATTCTTTGTAGAAAAGATGATTTATAGGAAAAGATATAGTCAGAAAATACTTAGATTTTAAAAAAATAGTTTCAATTCAAAAGATATTGTTGTTTTTGAAAAAACTGTAGAAACGCAATTTAATTATGTTTTAACCTTAATTGATTATGTGCGTGAAAAAGTGATTTCACTTGTGAAGAGAGATGATTTTGCTGATAATTCTTCTTATGCTTCCTCTTTATCTAGAGTGACTTGACATCCTAAATACTCTATATCTTTATCTTGAGCTTTCCTTAATCTTGTAGTATTTTTGCCTGAGCATCCATCAAAATCTTTAGCTTTCAAAGAGGTAGTGATGACATCCTTTTTTCTAACAATAATCGTTCTCAATGACCTTCTCATAAGAGCTTTGAAATGAGTTTTTTAGAGAAGAAAAAAAGTTCGTAGTATTGGAGAACATATTTTGCACCAACATTTGATATTTCTCATTATCATGTAGAATATGAGTAAGAATAGTTGCATGTGCATCTAGTATTTTGCAACTACCCACAAGGAATTTGAAGGTTTTTTGTGTAGCGTAAAAGCATGTAGTTCTTCTATTATACAAGGGGTCTAACAAAAAATTATTGGTGACGATAAAGGTGTTGGTACTGAACAAAACCTCAACATTAAGAGATGTTTTTTCATAATTTTTAAAGATAATGATGAATATTCAAGCTTAGTCTACAACTTTCTTGCTTTTAATTTGAGTTTTTCACATAAGGTACTTGTTTGAACTCTAGAGTACATCACACAACCTTAAAAATTGAATTAAATCACTACAAAAAACAATATAAATTCTAGCAATTACTTTCTTAAAATGCGGCGATTTTAACTGCCACAATTCATGCTTGCAGCGGATTTGAAAACTGCCGCAATTCAGGTTATCAGAAAGCAAAAATGTGGCAATTTCAAGCAAACTACCACAACAACCGCCATATATTACATTATCTAAAGTGACGATTTTTTTAGGTAAATTACGAATGTTAAAATCATCATAATTGTTCAAACAAAAATTAAATACATCGAAAAGAATGGCTCTTTAAAATGGCGCAACTTACATTATCTTACGACGTTTATAATTGTTGTTATTGCTATTATCAAACATTACCTAAATTTTACATGATTTACTGGAGTGAAATGATTTAAACATTTTCTGAAATGTTAAAGTAAGTTAAAAATGAACTTTAAAACTTTTAATCTACTACATAGTGGGTTAAATTGTTGTTCAGAGGTTCTAAGAACAATATTAGCCATTATGTAGGAAGAAACTTAAAACATAGTGCTTTTCAAGTTTTTATGTAACTAGTTATATAACCGTTTAGATTCTTTTTATAATAAATTTAATCAATTTTTGTAATTAATAAGGACCGTTCTAATGGAATAAATGATGTAATAATCAATTATTTTAGATAGCCATCAATATCTTTTAAAAATTCTATTAGAATAATGGATTTTCAGCTAATGTAATCAATTATATATGTCAACATTTGTTTTCAAATTGCATTTTTCAAACTTGATGAAAAGCGTATCAATCTTAATCTTTGTAAGAACTTTTGCAATAAATCAAAGATATTCTTACAATTTTTTTCTGATATCAAAATGCAATCACAAAGTGCTCAGAAAGATTTCAAAGAATTCTCAAGTGTTTTCTCTTCGACGTACTCATATGGTTAGTTTTTAGGGTATGTCGTGTTATGTTGTAATTAAGTTCCAAGTTCTTCTCCCATGGTTTCTTCTTTGCATTATCTTTACAAGATTGCTTCTAGGTTTATGTTTGTTTTGTAAATTGCTGAGAGTGTCAATAGTGTTTTTTGGATTGTTGGTTGAGTTGATAAGGCTAGACATCTTCTCAGATAGTCAAAGAGTGAATAAGGCCAAGATCCTCTTGAGTGAGTCAAGAGTGGATAGGACAACGGTCCTCTTTGACATTTAATGTAATATCCAGGTTGATATCCTCTAGAGTCTTGTATTTTCTTTGTACAAACTTTTGTTTTTGAATAGTTGAACTAGATGTAAGATAATTGGTAATTTCAACTAGCATATCTTTTTTTCTTTTGTGTTTTTTCTTTATCTATATAATCTTTTATCGATCTTATCACTCTTGTTTTAATTAGTTTCAAGAAAATTGCACTCTAAGTTTATAAAATCTAAGACAAGTTTTAAAATTAATTCATCTCCTTTAATTGGTTTAACAAAGCCTATTTCTTTTATCTAACAAAATGTACAACTAATACTCTTTAGGGACCCATTAAGTTTGGAGTCTATCACTTTTGGTTGGACTATGGTTTTCTCCCTCTTTTAAATTGAGGTTTTTTTTCCTTTAAGTCTTAAAAGTAGGATAGATTAGTTGTTTTATGTTGGGAGTAAAAATCTTATAAAATGAGCTGAGAATGTTGTTTGAAGTTCAAGAAAGATAGTTTTGTTTCTTGAAGGGTTTAGGTGTTAGTGAATAAGGGTTCATTTGAGTTACTATGTGAGAGTATTGTTTGATCCATTCTAATGAGTGTTTTGTTTGATAGCCTTGCTAAGCGAAAGCAAACCAACTAAAACAAAATTGTTTGATTATATTAAGTTAAAGTATCATTTGATATACCTTTGCTCGAGAAAAAGTAAATACTTTTTAATAGATGTATCATTTTATTCACTCAAATAGGTACTTCATTTGACATCTTCACTCAATGAAAATGCTTTTACTCAATGAAAGACATCATTTTGACTTCTTACATTATGTGGTTTTACTAATCTTTTATCGATTAATTGGATATTTTATGCTTATGTTACATGTAGAAAATATTAAATCATATTGTTCACTAATTTGTTTGCTTTGACTAAACTAAATGACGATAGAGATGTGAATTACATGTTTGATTATGATATGTAAATTCAAGTCATGAATGAGATGACTCACATGGACAATAATAATTATGTATTAAGTATTGAAACCTATAAAAAAAATCCTTTGTTTCATAGACGGTCTTAGTCATAAAGAATAATATTTATTGCACATTTGACACACTATGAACTCCAAAATTTGGATACCTTAAATAGCCTAAATTGATGGAGCTCAAAACTGGTAAATACTAAAGGTGTTAGTCTCTAATAAGACTTGCTTAATAATTATTTTTCGGAAGGCATCAATATCTTGGGAAATATCCTTTATATGTGGATTCATGTGTGATCCAAATAAATAGATGTGTACACGGTGCATGCATATGATGACACAATGAGGAATTGTAATAATTATTTTCATCATTTGTGCTAGTTTAAATATTTCATCATAATATGATGACATTTTGATTTAAGGAACTTAGCCTTGTGATATTGCCAATGTCACCTACTA